>Ga0207797_1000176_pt1 | contig 46135 bp, 50 predicted proteins | sample PRCRCaboRojoPR_6_FD_187275 | JGI IMG/M metagenome (GOLD analysis project Ga0207797, IMG submission 187275) | Marine sediment microbial community from Cabo Rojo, Puerto Rico - PR CR 10% Liquid 1 (SPAdes) | ecosystem: Environmental > Aquatic > Marine > Coastal > Sediment | place: Cabo Rojo, Puerto... | reverse complement strand
CTCGACGAGCGCGCGAAGATCCCCGAGTACAAGGCCGCCGCCGCGGAGATCGAGGTCGACGTCGACGCCGCCGACGGTCCCGAGCCCGCCGACGACTGACCCGTCGGGGACGGTCCCTGCCGGTTCGTCGCGCCCGTCGGCCCTCGCAGTCCGGCTCTCGCGGGGTCGGTATGCGGGGCCGATGCGAGCGAGAGCCGGGGCTACCGCTCGGGACCGCTGTCGTCAGTCGTCGGCCGCGAGTTCGACGTCCTCCCACCCGTCGCGGACGTCCGACGGCGACAGCTCCATCTCGTGGTGGTCTCGTGCGTGGTTCTGCACCGTCGCGATCAGTTCGTCGTCGTCCTCCGACCGGACCTGGAACGCACAGGCGCTACAGCTGAACTGGTGTACCATGATCTCTCACCCTCTACGACTGACCGGTACGCGCTGCGGGGTGTTAACTGTTGTCTATCGGGGGTGATCGGCGACCGCCGTCGCGGGGGTGGCGAGTCCCGTGGCGGGGTCGACGACCCGCAGTCGTCTGGGCCTACGCCTCGTGGCGACCGACAGTCTTCTGGAACTCCGAGGCGACCGTCTCCCAGTCGACCACCTCGAAGAACGCGTCCACGAACTCCCCGCGGGCGGGGCCGTACTGGTAGTAGTAGGAGTGCTCCCAGACGTCGAGCGCGAGGATCGGGTGTGAACCCCACAGCGCCCCGTCGTTGTGCCGCTCGACGGGGAGGTTCCGCAGCTGCTTGGCGACGGGGTCGTAGACGAGCAGCGCCCAGCCGCCGGCCGACCAGCCGGCGGCCGCCTCGAACTCGGCTTTCCAGCCCTCGTACGAGCCGAAGTCGGCCTCGATACGCTCCCGCAGCTCCCCGTCGGGCTCCCCACCGCCGTCGGGCGACATGCACCGCCAGAACAGGTGGTGGAGGTAGTGGCCACAGCCGTTGTGGCTCACCGACCGCATGGCGGCTGCGGACCCGTCGACGTCCCCCGACGAACGGTTCCCCGCGAGCGTCTCCTCGGCGGCGTTGAGGCCGTTGACGTAGCCCTGGTGGTGCGTGTCGTGGTGCCACTCGAGGATCTGCTGGTCGATGTGCGGTTCGAGCGCGTCGTAGTCGTACGGGAGCGGTGGAAGCTCCGCCTCGGATCGTTCGGACATCGTCGAAGACCAGGTACGACATCGCGGTCGAGCCACATTAACTTTCCCGAGGGGGCACCGCGCGAGCCCCCGCCGACGATCCGGTCTGCCCCCCGAACCGTGCGTCGCGGGCCCGTGCCGCGGCGCGACGCGAGCACGAGCGGTCGTCGGCTCCTGCGGTCCGGCCGGGCGCTCGATCCCGGGTCGGTCTGACCGCTGATCGCCGTCCTCCGGCCCGTCACCTCCGGTCCTCCGCCTCCCGTCGGTCCAGCTGTACGCCTGGCTCGGGGACCCTCCGCCGGGCGACGCGTCGGACTCGCCGTCGGGCGACGCGGCGTTACTCGCCGGTGATCGAGAGCATGTGTGAGAACACGGTTTCGCCGCAGTTGAAACACTCCCTCGGTCCGGTCTCCGCCGACGAGGTCGCCATCACGTTTCCACAGTGTCGACAGACGTGCAGGTGGTTGCGGTCTCCCATGTCGTGATCGATCGAACGTCCGTCGCCCGGACACTTAATTCTACCACTGGCCTGGGCTGACGAGCGTGTCGACGCCGGCACCGCCGTCCGCGAGGCCGGTCCCTACTCCCACCCGGGCGGTTCGGCCCCGGTTCGACCGTGCGCGACAGGTTCCAGCCCGTCCGTCCCGCCGCGACCCCGGCGACCCCGGCTGCGAGGAGCAGCGGCCGTCCCCCAGCCCGCCGCGACGCTCGTGGACAGCACCGGCGCGAGCGCCCGGCCGAGGAACGCCGTGCTGTTCCGGAGGCCGACCGTCTCGGCGCGGATCGCCGCCGGGATCGAGGGACACGATCCGGATCGCTCGCGGGGGTCGGTCGGTCCGACGGGTGTCGGGGCTATCCACGCAGATCCAGTCGAGCGACGACGCCGTTCCGTCGCCCGTGGAACGGGGAGCGCGGCGAGCGTCCCCGGCCCGCCTAGCTCGCCGACTCCGTCGACTCCGACGAGCCCGTCGAGGACTCCCGCACCGCGGCCCGCTGGTCGGGAACCAGGTCGAGGTCCGGATCGACGTCGCCGAGGACGAGGAGCGCGTAGTAGCGGAGGTACGTCTGGACGGGGACCTGCACGATCGCGGCGACGGCGACGATCGTCAGGCCGAACAGGACGCCGACGACGGCGAGCAGCCCGATCCCGAACGGCTGGGCGACGGCGAGCACGCCGATGCCGATCGCGAAGAGGATCCCGAACGGGATGAGCAGCAGCAGCGCCAGCACGCCCGTCGCGATGGCGATCAGGATACCCCCGAGGATCGAGAGGACGAACCCCGCGACCGCGTACGCGAGGTACTGTTCCCACTGTGCGGTGATCGTCGGCCAGAGCCGTCGCCAGCCCGCGAGGACGCCCCCGCCCTCGAGGATCATGACCGGGACGACGAAGACGGTGGTGAAGCCGTTGACCAGGCCGGCGACGATCGCGAGTACGAAGAACAGTGGGACGAGCACCACGAGGAAGGCGATCGACAGGCCGCCGGCGACCGGGCCGACGCCGAGCAGCGGCAACAGGAACGGGGCAGACAGGAGGAGCACGCTCCCGAACACGAAGAGGCCGACGACGATCCGGAAGCCGAACAGCCGGAGGCCCTGTCGCCACCGGTCGCCCCAGTACTCCCTGATCCTGACGTCCTCCGCCCGGAGGGACTCGACGAAGACGAACTCCATGATCGAACCGACGAGCGCGAACGCGAGCGCGAGGACAAGGAGGACGCCGACGATCGCCGCGACCAGCAGCCACGTCCGGGGGCCGAACGTCGGACCGGGGAACTGACCCGGGACCGGAAACGGGAACTCGCCCGGTCTCGGCATCCCGTTCCCGGTGCCGTTCCCCCCGAAGGTGTACTGGAAACTGTTGAGGTTCGCCCCCGGCCCGCCGATGAAGAACGCCACGACGGCGAGCTTCACCCACGTCGTCCGGTCGACCGGCAGGAGGAACCCCCGGGTCACGGCCAGTGCGTCGTCGAGGTCCTCGAGCGCGTAGAGGGGCATGTGACTATCTGCGACGGGCCACTACTTAGTAATGTAACACGATTCCGGGGTGACCCGGCGTCCGGCGGTCGCGGTCCCCAGTGCCCGGGAGCGCCGGCGGCCGCTCGTCGATCCCGCGCGGTCGCTCACGTGAACAGCGCGGCGGACGCCAGCACGAGCAGCCCCAGGGCGACCCCGGCGGCGAGCGCCGCCAGCGCCAGGCGTCGCTCCGCGGGCGTGAGCGGTCGGGTGGCGAGCGATCGCTCGAACGCGGCGCCCATCGCGGTCCCCGTCGCGACGAGGAGGATCAGTCCCAGGACGACCCGCCCGGAGGCGACCCAGGCGGCGACGCCCGCGACCACGCCGAGGGCAAAGCCCGCGATCCAGCCGGTTCCCGAGGGGTATCGACCGACCGAACTCGCGGACGGCCCGCTGGTGACGCCCGGCGTGAACTGACGCACCCACGAGGACCGCGTCGAAGTCGTCGACCGCGAGGTCCGGAGGGAGGTCCGCGACGTCGACCGCGGTGGCCTCGTGTCCGCGCTCCGCGAGCACCTCGACGATTCGGTCCGCGACCTTCGCCGTCTGTCCTTCACTTGTTCCGTAGGTAACGAGGAACGATGCCACTGTGTATCACCGACCACAGTAGCCCCGCCGACATAATAAATCCCGAGGCGAGTCCCGCCGGCACCACCGGGGAACCCGACGTCGACGCTCCCGCGACCGGCAGCCGGGGCCGGGCGGTGCGGTGCGATCGGGCCGGTCGCGACCTCACCGGCGACGGGCGAGGAGCGCGGCGAGGGTCGCGAGCGTCAGGTACTCCTCGACGGTCGCGGGCTGGACCGCCGACGGCGCGACGGGCTCGACCGACTGGCCCACGGCGGGTGACGAACGGCCCGTCACCGCGAGCCCCGGCTCGCCGGTCCCCGCCCCTGGCGTCACCTGCCGACCGCCGCCATCGCCGTCGCCGCCGTCTCCACTACCGTCGCCACCGTCGCCGTCTCCACTGCCGTCGCCGTCGCCGCCGTCGCCGAACCGTCCGGCGATCCGGCGCTGCTCGCCGAGCTGGGTCCGGATCTCGGCACGGTGACGGTCCTGTGCCTGAAGCTGCTCGCGGAGCTGTGCGAGGGTCCGGTTCCGTTCCCGGAGTTGCTCCCGGAGCTGGGTGAGGGTCCGGTTCTGCTCGCGGAGCCGGACGAGCGTCGCGTCGCTGGCGTCGACGCGGTCCCGGAGCCGCTCGGTCGCGCGCTCCTGGTCGCGGAGCCGGGACTGGAGCCTGGTTGCCGCGGTTCGGTCCTCGCTCGTGTCGGCCTCCTCCCGGATGCGGTTCGCCAGCTGGCTCTGCCGCTGGAGTCGCTCCCGCATCGCGGTCGCGAGTTCCGAGGTGGACCGGTTCGCAGTCCCCGGGAACCGGCGTCCTCGGACCGGAGACCTGGTCACGGCCCGCACCGACGGTGGTCGTCGTGAACGACGAGCGGTCGTGGTCTCGCGTGGAGCGGTCCGGCTGCAGCCGGGCGGTGAGTCGACCCCACACGCTTAACAGCTCGGTCGTGGATACGACGGACGCGGTGAACGAGCCATGACGATCAGTGACATCGCACGAACGGACGTTGTGACGGCAACCCGTGACCAGTCGGCGAGCGCCCTCGCGACCCTGATGAAGGAGGAGAACGTCGGCAGCGTCGTCGTCGAGACGGAGGGCCGACCCGTGGGGATCGTCACCGATCGCGACCTCGCGCTGGACGTTCTGGAGCCGCGAGCCGATCCGGACGAGCTGACGGCCGGCGACGTCATGACCGAGCACCCGACGACGGTCGGCGAGGACGACGGCGTCTTCGAGGTGACGAAGGCGATGTTCGAGGCGAAGGTTCGCCGGCTCCCCGTCGTGGACGACGAGGGGACGCTCGCGGGCATCGTCGCTCTCGACGACTTCCTGGTCCTCTTCACCGACGAACTGAACGGGCTCGCCGGCGTCGTGGAGGCGGAGTCGCCGCCGTACTGATCGGGAGTCGGGACCGGATCCCGCCGTCGACGCCGGGCGTCAGGGGCTCGTCGCCGACTCCTCGCGACCCGTCAGCGTCTCCGGGACGAGCCGGTAGAACTCGAACGGGACGTCGCCGGGCTGATCGCCGAAGATGTCGACGAGGGGGATCCGGACCCGCTGGAGGCCCGCGAGCGTCTCGGTGGCGATCGTGTCGTCGGTCGTCTCCTCCAGCCGCCCGGTAGCAACGACGCTCCGCCAGGTCCCGTCCACCTCATGGTAGGTGACGAAGGAGACCGGCCGGTCGAGGACGTCCGCCTTCGCGCTGTCGGGCCCGACCGCCAGCCGGAAGTAGAACGTTCGTTCGGCCTCGTCGTAGCCGTACGACACCGGGATCGAGTGGGGCGGGTCGCCCCGCGCCGACGAGAACGCGATGACGCCGGTGCCGCCGTCCCCGAGGAACTCGTCCCGTTCGGCCGCCTCCATCTCGACGGAGTCTGGACCGTCCATGTCCGCCCATTGACGACCAGAGGACAAAAAAGGACCCGTATCCGGGACGGTCGCCGACCGGCGTTACTCCCACAGCGCGTACATGTCGTCCCGGATCGGCTCGTCGTACGTCTCCTCGCCCAGCACGAGGCGCGGCCCGTCCGGCTCCCGGACGGTCCCGACGACGCTGCTCGCGATCCCCGCCTCCCGAAGTCGCCCGGTGACGGCGGCCGTCGACGCCTCGGGGATCGCGGCGATCAGGGCCCCCGAGCCGAACGTCCGGAACGGATCGACGCCGGCCGCGCGACACAGCCGTCGGGTCTCGTCGCGGACCGGAATCGAGTCCGGGTCGACGTCGAGGCCCACGTCCGACGCGATCGCCAGCTCGAGCAACCCGTCGACGAGGCCGCCCTCGGTCGGGTCGTGCATCGCGTGGGCGTCGTCCCGGACCGCGGCCGCGTCGGTGACGACGCTGACGTCGTCGTAGAACTCCGCCCCGCGGTCGAGCACCGACGCGGGGACCTCGTCGCCGACCAGGTCCCGGAAGTCGGTCGCCAGGATGGCCGTCGCCTCGATGCCGGCGCTTTTCGTCAGAAGCAGGCGGTCGCCCGGACGTGCGCCGCCCGTCGGAACGTACCGGTCCGCGAACCCGAAGCAGGTGAGGACCAGCATCGGGGTGTCGAGCGCCGGGGCGTACTCCGAGTGGCCGCCGACGATCGAGACGCCGACCCGGCTCGCCGCACGGTCCAGCTGGGCCGTGATCGCGTCGAGAACCTCGTCGGACGACCCGGGGAGGAAGACCACGCTGGTCAGCCACTCCGGCGTCGCACCGGACGCCGCGACGTCGTTGCAGGCGACGTCGACGCCTAACGATCCGATCCGCTCGACGGCCAGCGAGATCGGATCGGCGTTGACCACCAGGATCCCCTCGTCGAGCCGGATCGCGGCCGTGTCCTCGCCGTAGGCGGGCCCCTGGATGACCCGGTCGTCCGACGCACCGGTCCGCGAGACGACGAGCGCTTCGAGCAGATCCGGGGGAACTTTTCCGAGCACGTGACCACCCGCGTCACAGCGCGTCTTAGTGTTTCTCATCGGTCGACCGCAACGGTTCCGCCCCGTCGGTCGGGCGCAACGGTCCCGCCCCGTCGGTCGGGCGCAACGGTCCCGCCCCGTCGGTCGGGCGCAACGGTCCCGCCCCGTCGGTCGACGGCCGGCCGGGACCTACTGGTACATCCGTGCCGCGGTCTCGTCCTGTGCGGGTCGCTCCTCTGCCGTCCGCCGGTACTGTTCCGCGATCTGTTCCATCCGCCGTTTGATCTCGTCGCCCTGTTCCCTGAGCTCCTCCGTGTCGATGTCGAAGTCGACGAGCGGCTCGAGGGCGTTCTCGATCACCGAGCGTGCCGCCTTCGGGTCCGGGAGGTACGGGTGCGCCTTGACGATCAACACGACCGCCGGTACCCCCTCGTGGTAACACTCGCGGATCAGCGCGCCGGTGACGCCGCCGACGAGGCCCGGTTCGACGCCGAGGTCGATCCCCGCCGCCTCGAGTTCGCCCTTCAGTTCGGCCGTCGTCGCGACGCCGTTGACCTCCCCCACCTCGCCTTCCGACCCGGCGGGTGCTCCCGCGAGGAAGATCGCCCGCTCGAACTCGCTCGAGAGGTCGTTCAGCACGCACCGGCTGAGCGGCCGGAAGGCGCCGGGCGGGATCGCCAGGTCGCTCTTGAGGGTCAGGACGTCCGGTGAGACGCCGGCGTACACGCGCACCGGGTCCCTGACGAGGCCGTCCTCGAACGTGATCGCCGGCGGGAACGCATCCGAGTGGATGTTCCCGTGGTGCTCCAGCCCGAGCTGCCGGGTCAGGTGATCGACGGCGATCGAGGCGACGAGCCCGTGGCCGGGGAGCCCCTCGATGAGAACCGGCGAGCCGGCTTCGGCCTCGGTCAGCTGTTCGAACGTGGCGGTGTCGGCGTCCGTCATGCAGCGTGTCTGTCGTCGACGGAACGTAATATAACGGTATGGAACGCGGCTCGACTCCACTCGTCACCTCGATACGTCCACCTCCGACGTCCGGCCGGACCGGGGCCGACCGAACTACACGAACCGGCCCGGATCGGACCGGATCGGATCAGCCCCGAGCGACCCGGTGATCGGCCCGTACGGGGGCAGCCCGTACGGAGTCGGCGCTCACCCCTCGAGCCACCAGCCGAACCGCTTCTCCCAGAACTCCTCGTCCGGGTGCTTCTTGCTCAGGCCGTGGGTCTTCTCGTCGCGGATCCGTCGTTCCAGCACCTCCCGCGCCTCGTTGATCGCGTGGCGCGCGCCGTACCCCTCCCCGGAGGCCACGAAGAGCCCGCGGTCGGTGTGGAGCCTGATCCGGGCGAGCAGGAGCGGCGTCCCGCGCAGCGTCTCGTCGTGCTCGTGGAGGTGGATCCGCGCGTCCAGGACGTTCGTCCCCGCGTCGAGGTCGTCGAACCGGTCGACCATCGCCACGACCTCGTCGTAGGTCGTGTCCTCGAGGAGGTCGGTGCCGTAGACCTGGACGCCGCGGTTCCCGCCGACCTCCCACGTGAGCGCGTCGAGAACGTCCGTTTTCGTGACGATCCCGTCGGGAACGCCGTCCGTCTCGACGACCAGCGAGGAGCCGCCGACCTCGAACATCGCCTCGACGGCCGCCTCGAGCGTCTCCGTCGTTTGGATCGTCCGCACCGGCGAGACCATCACGTCCCGAACCGGGAGGTCGAGGATCCGGTCGAGTTCGCCCTCCCGGGCGCCGAAGCCGCCGCGACGCGAGCGGCCGGCACTCGCGGAGCGGGAGCCGCCGTACGCGTCCGTGCCGCCCCCCTCGCCGCCCTGGCTCCGGTCCGTGGCCCTGACGGTGAGGTCGACGACGTCGTAGAGGCTGAGGATCCCGACCGCCTCGTCGCCCTCGACGACCGGCAGGTGCGTGATCCGGTTGTCCCGGAGGACGTGCAGCGCGTCGCCGAACGTCGCGTCCGGACGGACCGAGACGAGGTCGTCGCTGTAGGCGTCGGCGACGGTCGCGGCGTCGAGGAACGGCGTGACCTCCCGGAGGAGGCTGTCTGCGGTGACCACGCCGACGACCTCGCGGCCCTCGAACACCGGGAGGAACTGGGCGTCGCTGTCGATCATGAGCCGTGCGACCTCGCGCACGTCCTCGTCGGGCGCGAGTCGCGGGACGTGCCAGACCAGCGAGCCCAGTTTCTCGTCGGGCGGGTGGTGGGAGGTCGCGAGCTGTCGTCGCGTGACGACGCCCTCGAACTCGTCGCCCCGGACCACGACGCCCTCGACGCCGGGGTCGGCGAAGGTGCCGGCGAGTTTCGACACCCGGGTGTCGGGCGAGAACGTTACGTACTCCGTCGTGATGGCGTCGGTGATATCCATGGCTGTGTCTCAGGTGCGTTCGTCGATCCGTGTTCGTCGATCCAGCACGTCGAAAGTCCGGATCCGCGGGCGCACGGATCGTACCTTCACGCCGAGCGGTCAAGTAGTCCACGGCTGATCCCCGACGTGTGAGAACCGTCGCCGCGCACCGGGCGACGATCCCGCGCTCGACCGGTGGATCCGCTCGACTGGGGATCCGACAGAAGCGGGGTAGTTATTCGGTGCTCGACGAGAGATGACGAACCATGAGCGTGCCCGCGGGGCTGGCCGGACTGCCGACGTTCCTGGCCCTGGACGCGTCCCTCGTGCTGGAGGGGGCGCGGCGCGGTGCGAGCGTCCAGCTCGACCGCACGTACTTCCGTGGACAGCGAGCCGCGCTGCAGACCCTGGACGTTCCGTCGGCGACTCGGCGACGGACGGCCCTCGAGCGGTCGCGGGAGCTCTACGAGGGGATCGAGGTCGACTTCGCGTCGGTCACCGAGGAAGCGCTCTGGACTGCCTCGCGCCGGCTCAGACAGCTCTTCCGGAACGCGCCCGAGGTCCGGTCCCTCGACGCGCAGTTCCCGGGGACGTGCTTCGTCCTGCCGGAGTGGGTTCGCGCGGGCGGGGAGGTGAAGTACGGCGCCCGGGTCTACCTCTTCCGGGACGGCTCCGCCCCGGAGCCGGACGAGATCCTCCGGGCGAACATCGAGGCGACCGTCGACGGGACGCCCGCTGCGTTCGAGCGGTACCAGGGCCGGCTCCACGGCTACCCCGAGTGTTGTATCGAGCAGTTCGTCGACCGCGACCGGGGCCGGCAGGCGAGTCCCGAGCTGGCAGCCGTCGATCGGATCGCCGATCGCGTCGACGGGGACCGGCTCCCGGCGACGGACCCGTCCGTCCGGATCGACGACCTCCTCCCGACCGTCTTCGAGACGGCCGACGCCTACGCGTTCTTCGCGCGGGAGTTCTTCCCCGGCCCCGGCTGCGCGACCGCCCGGAAGACGGGGATCGAGCTCTACGAGACGCTCCTCGAGGGGTTCCCCGAAACGCTCGTCCGGGACCGGTTCCGGCTCGATATCGGCTGGAGCTTCTCGGTCGCGAGAGCGAGCAGCGACCCGGGGCGAAGCCGTCCGACGCCGGGGGCGCTCGGCCGCGAACACCTGCTGTTCTACCTGCCACTCGGGACCGTGCTCGGGCTGCCGCGGTACCGGATCGACGGGGAGGAGACGCGCTGACCACGTGACCGTGACCGCGTCGATCCCGGGTCACGCGCGCGGATTCGAACACGGTGCGGTGCGGGTGACGGGCGTCGCGTCGGACGAGGGGCGGGATTTACGTCCGTGCCGGACGACAGTGGATCCGAAGCAGATGAACTTCGACGAGTTCACCGGCACGATCCAGCACCGACTCGAGCTCCCGGGCACCGGCGAGACGGTCCGGACGATCCGGGCCACGCTGATGACACTGGGACAGCGGATCCCCGAAGGGGCGGCCGAGGACCTCGCGGCCTCGCTCCCCATGGAGATCCGCTGGTACATGACCGGCGCCGTCCGCGAGCACGGCGAGCGGTTCGACTGGCGGGAGTTCGTCGACCGCGTGAGCGAGATCGAGGGGAGCGACCCGCCGACGGCGTCGTACCACGCCCAGGTCGTCGTTGACCTCGTGCACACGGCGGTCCCGGAGTCCGACTTCCAGCAGCTCCGCAACCAGCTCCCCGAGAGCGAGGACGACGAGAACTGGCGCAAGCTCTTCGAAGTGGTCGACGCGGGCGGCTGGGAGGTGCGGGAGTCGACCTGACCTGTCGGCGAGCGCCACGAGCCGGAGGCACGGCGTCGCGGTCGTGACGTGGCCTCCGCCGGGGATCAGTCGGGTCGCGCGATCAGGATCTCGACGGGCCAGACGTATCCGCGCCGGCGCCGCTCCTCTCGCTCGACGACGAACCCGCCCGCTTCGAGGGCGCGGCGGGCGTACACCGGTCGACAGCCGAGTCGCGCGTAGCCCGGCACGTGGTCGAACGCCCAGTCGTACGCGCGGACGAACGGGTCGGCTTCGGCCTCGGCCCGCTCCATCGTCACGACACCCAGTCGACCGTCAGGAGCGAGGACGCGACGGAGTTCGGCCACCACGGCGGCCAGCTCCTCGCCCGAGAACAGCTCCAGGGTGTCCTCGACGAAGGCGACGTCGGCGGCACGGTCCCGAACCGGAAGCGAGCGGGCGTCACCCAGGAGGACCGCGACCCGGTCGGCCAGTCCCGCACGGGCTGCCCGCCGGCGGGCACGGCTCACCATTCGGGGTGCCGCGTCGATCCCGACGACGCGGCCGGTCGGTCCCACCCGCTCGGCGAGGCCGACCAGCGCGTGCCCCGGACCACAGCCGACCTCCACGACCCGAGCGCCGGCCTCGACGCGGAGCAACTCGAGGGCGCGCCGGCGCGTGCCGGCCGCGAGAGGCCCGAGGACCAGGTCGTAGATCGTCGCCAGCCGGTCGTACGTCCCGACGACGGTCTCGTTCGGGACGCGGGCTGCGGGTGACGGTGTCACGGTGGCCGTTCGGCGGGCAGCCGTGTCAAGTTACGGTCCCCCACCAGCGGCGTCGACGCCGTGGAGGGTGCTCGCGGAGCGACTCGCCGGCCGCTCGGCCGTCCGCCGGGGTCGCCACCGCCCGACGGAACCGGGTGGAGCGCGGTACCGGGCACCGTCAACACTATTGCCGTCCTCTGCGGTACAGGGATCATGGACACGGTGCTACTGGCGACGGATGGAAGCGAGTACGCTCGAGCAGCCGCCAGGCGGGCGATCGACCTCGCGGAGGAGGAGGGGGCGACGCTCCACGTCGTCTGTGTCGTCGACCAGCGACGGTTCGACGAGCCGGCCCTCAGTTCGGCGGAGCTCGCGACCATCTACGCAGAGGAGCACGCCGAGGTCTGTGTCACGGAGGTGACGGAGATGGCGAGAGGGCGAGACGTCGCCGTCGAGGGTGACGCTCGCCACGGGATCCCGCACGAACTCATCCTGAAGTACGCCGACGAGGTGGACGCCGACGTCATCGTCGTCGGTGAACACGGCGATCACGAGGAGCACTTCTCCGGTGTCGGCCGGAAGGTGACCGAGCTGGCCGACTGCGAGGTCCTCGTCGTCGGCGCCGAGTGACGCGACGCCGCTCGGTCGACGCGGGCGGCGGGACCGCTCACCAGCCGGGATCGGATCCGGCCCGCTCGACCTCCGATCACTCGCGGCGCGACCGGGAGGCGACGCGCCGCCAGCCGGCCACTCCGACGATCGAACCGACCAGTCCGGCGACCACGTCGCCGCGCTCGAAGGCCCGTCCCGGGACGATCTCCTGGAGCAGCTCGGTACAGACGCCGTAGACGGTCGACGCGACGATCGCGACCACGGCGACGCGAGCGCTCCCGTCGTCGTCGACCGCGGCGACGAGCGCGGCCGTGAAGCAGGCGTGCCCGAGCAGGTGGAGGAGCTTGTCGGGGCCGTACGGGCCGAGATCCGGGTTCAGACGGCGGGGGAGCGGGAGCGCCGAGCCGACGAGCAACAGGACGGCGACGAGGCTCACGCCCGACCAGCGTCGTCCCCGGTCCCGGGATCGGACTGTCACGGGAGTCCTACGGCTCGATGGGACATGAACGGACGGGTCGAGGCTCCGGGGGTCGAGGCTCCGGGGGTCGAGGTTCCGGGGGTCGAGGTTCCGTGGGTCGAGGTACCGGGGGTCGAGGCTCCGGGGATCGAGGCTCCGGGGTACGTTACGGCCGAGGGGTCGTTCGAGCCGACGAGAGGCCGGTTCGAGCCGCCCCGATCCCGGCGGCCCGGAACGAGCGGTCACCAGCCGGAGACTGGGAGGTACCGGCGACCGAGGACGACCAGGACCGAGCCGACCAGTCCGGCGGTGACGTCCGCGCGTTCGAACGCCCGTCCGGGGACCCGCGTCTGGAGGAGTCCCGTCGCGACGCCGTAGCCGGTCGAGGCGCAGACCGCGACGACGGCGGCCTCGCGCTCGTCGAGCCGGCTGGCGACGAGCGCGTCGGCGAGCGCCGCTGTGAGCCCGGCGTGTCCGACGAGGTGCAGGAGCTTGTCCGGGCCGAACCGGCCGAACTCCGGGTGCCGCCCGAGTGGCGAGGGCACTACGGCGCCGGCGAGCAGCGTCGCGGCGAGGAGGGCGACCGTCGTCCAGCGCGACTCGAGCCAGGGGTGCTGGTCGCACATGGACCCCCCTCGGGCGGGCAGCGTCTTGAGGGCTCCGGGGAACCACGGCGGCCGACGCCCTCTCGGCTCCTGTCCCGCGTGCGTGTCCGGCTTCGAACGCCGGACAGCCCCGGCGAGTCGGCCTGCTAACTGCCCCCGGCGAGTCGGCTGCCCGGCAGCCCGCGTCGGTCGGCTACGCGGGCGTCACCACCGCCTCGATCGATCGCGTCCGGGGTCCGTCACAGTCGACGACGAGGACCGACTGCCACGTCCCGAGGGCGAGGTCCCCGTCGACGACCGGGACGGAGACGCTCTCCCCGAGGAGCATCGCGCGCAGGTGGGCGTCGGCGTTGTCGTCGATCTCGTCGTGCCCGTACCCCTCGCCGCGGGGGACGAGGCGCTCGAGGGCCCGTTCGACGTCGGCGAGCAGCCGGCGCTCGTGCTCGTTGACGATCACGCCGGCGGTGGTGTGCCGGACGAACACCGTACAGACGCCCCGCTCGACGTCGTCCCCGATGGCCTCGCGCACGGCCGCCGTGACGTCGACGACGTCGACCCGGTCGGTGGTGTCTACCTCGATGGACATAGACGTGACGACGGCCGGGTGCGTAATGAACGTACTCGCGCGCCGCCCCGTCCGCCAGCACCCGACGAACTATTTACCTCCGGGGCCCCAATCCCCTGTCGAAGCCGGGTGAACCCCGGCGGCCACCACCATGTCCTACACACTCGAGATCAGCGACGAACTGCGGGAACGACTCGACCGACACATCGAGGACGACGAGACGTACGAGGAGCTCATCGCGGAACTCCTCTCGATGTACGAGACGGAGGGGACGTTCCTCCAGGAAGGCTACTCGGAGTAGCGACCGACGGCTCGGGGCAGCCAGTCGTTCGTCGACGATCGCCCGGGTCCGTCGCCGTGCACCGGCGATCGCCCGGGTCCGTCGCCGTACACCGGCGATCCCTCGGCGTCGACTGTCGCCGGACTGGCACGGCACCGGCCGGTGGAGAGGCTCACCGGCCGTCGACATCGGCGTCGGCGCCGTCGTAGCGGTCGGCGTTCGAGGACTCGCGAGTGCGGGCTCCCGACGCCGACGGCACCCGACCCACCGGCGCGCGCGACCGAGTCCCGTGCGAGGGCGGGAGACCGGACGGGGAGCAACGGGTTTGTCGCTGGGCGGCGAACGGGCAGCCGTATGGCAGCATCCCCTCTGACCCCGGCGTTCGAGTTCGACGTCGCCCCCGACGCGGTGGCGGGCTCCCGGCTCGTCGTCGGCACCGCCTCCCCGGGCATGGTCGGCCTGTCGGCGGTCGACTACCTCGTCACGCACGCCGACACCACCCAGATCGGACAGGTCACCGCCCGTGGCCTCCCGGACGTCACCCCGTTCAGCGACGGCACGCCGCGGTACCCGTCGCGCCTCTACAGCGTCGCGGACGTCGACGTGACCGTCCTCCTGAGCGAGGTGTTCCTCCCGGTCGGCGTCGGCGAGCCGTTCGTCGACGCCCTGGTCGACTTCACCGACGGGCACGGGATCGAGGAGGTCACCGTCGTCTACGGCGTCCCGTTCCCGCCCGGGCCCGACGAGCACGCGGCGTTCTACGTGGCGACCGAGGAGTAGGGGGCGCGGCACTGGCGCCGGACCTCCTCGGCACGCGCCGACAGCTCGGCCTCGTCGACCTCGATCCCGTAGATCGTCTCGACCGCCCGCAGGACGAGCAGCGCGGCGTCGAGGAGGTCCGGCGCCAGTACCGGGAGCTCGCCGATCGACGACCGACGCGTCGGTCCCTTGTTTACCTCGTCGGACGGTCGTCGACTCCGCGATGTTCCACGTCCTCGGGGACGGCGAACGCGACCGGTTCGTCGCCGGGCTCGGGTCGATCGTCCCGAGCGGCGGCCTCTACTGCGTTCTCGGCGACGCGCGGCGGGACCCACGGACGGCGTACGGCATCACTCCCGGCGAGCTCCGGCGCCGGTTCGGCGAGGCCGGCGGCTGGGAGGTGGCGTTCGGCTACGAGACCGTCTTCGAGCGACGCTACGGGACGAACCCGGCGTACTTCCTCGGCGTCCGTCGCCGGTGACGTCGACGGATCGGCGCCCCGGCGGGCGTCCGCTCGACGGCCCTGGGTCGGGGTCGGAGGTCGCCGGTCGACCGCCGGTTGTGGACGGGCACGCCAGTAGCGTTAATGCGGTCACGAACCTCGCGGTGGTGTGCAGATCGGCATCGTCGGTTCCGGCAACATCGGGCGTACAGTGGCGCGACACCTCGTCGACGCGGGTCACGAGGTGGCGATCAGCAACTCGCGGGGGCCGGACTCGCTCGCGGAGCTGGTCGCGGACCTCGGGCCGAACGCGCGGGCGGCGACCGTCGAGGAGGCGGCGTCGTTCGGCGAGGTCGTCCTGGAGGCGATCCCCTTCGGCGAGTACGAGTCGCTGCCGTCGGCGGCACTGGCCGGGACGGTCGTGGTCAGCGCGGCCAACTACTTCCCCCGGCGCGACGGCGAGATCGAGTTCGGGGGCCGCACGCAGACGGAGGTCGTCGCCGAGCACCTCGCCGACTCGACGGTGGTCAAGGCGTTCAACACGATGTACTACGAGACGCTCCGGGACGAGGCCCGACCGGACGCGCCCGTCGAGGAGCGACTGGTGCTGTTCGTCGCCGGGGACGACGAGGACGCCAAGGCGACCGTGGCGGCCCTGATCGAGGAGATCGGCTTCGCTCCGCTCGACGTCGGGTCGCTCCGCGACGGGGCGGTCGTGGAGCCGGGCTCCCCGATCTACAACGAGCCGATGACGCTCCCCGAGGCCCGGGAGGCACTCGCGGCGCTGCGCGACGACGGGGCGGAGTCGACGTAGGACGCGACGCTCGCAGTGCCCGCGGCGACGAGTCGGCCGCGGCCGTCCTCCGTGACGTCCGGGGCGGTTCAGGGCGCCTTGACGTAGCCGTAGCCCTCGTCCTGGAGCCGCGCGAGCGCCCCCGTGCCCGACTGGACCGTCTCGACGCCCGGGAGCAGTCCGGCGTCGGTCAGCCCCCGCCGCCGGAGGGAGTGCAGGCAGGCGTAGAGGTCGACGCCGGCGGCGCGGAGCTCCTCGACGCGATCGGGGGCGGTGGCGGTCGCCACGACGAACGCCCGGACGCCGTCGCCGTTCGCGACGACGACGACGCGGTCGCCCTCGTCGGAGACGGTGTCGTCATCGAGCAGGTTCCGGACGTTCACCAGCGCGTGTTCCTGGTCGGCGGGGTCGGCCGCCGAGACGTGGAAGACGGTTCGCATACGACGGCGGTCGTCAGCGGGAGGCAAGACCGTTTCGCCGGGGCGGACAGGCGCTCGGCGCCCGTCCGGGGTCGGACGCGGGCGCCGGTTCGGGAGCGGAGACCGGGACGGAGCCGGGACCGACCTCGAACCGTCCGGTCCGGGCCGCTCCCGCCCGCTCACCGGCGGTGGTTGACGCCCCCCAGCTGCTCGACGAGGTCCTCGAAGATCGCCTCCTCGCGGTCCGCGATCTCGCCGACGACGCTGGCGGCCTCCGCGAAGGCGGCCGGTCGGGGCTCGCCGTCCGCGATCCCATCGCCGAGGCGGTCCGCGACGGTCCGCCACGTCTCGCCGACGCGCGCCATCCGGTCGGCGAGGTCCGGCGTGAGCCCGGTTCGCTGTCCAAGCTCGCCGAGTGCGTCGGCGTAGAGCCCGCGGAACGCCGCGCCTTCGCCGTGTTCGTCGATGCTCCGGCGGGCGGCCCGGACGGTGGTGGTAGGGTCGTCGAGGTCCGGCCACGTCTCGATCCTGGCCGCGAACGACCGGAGCGCGGCGAGCCCCTCCTCGCCCGGCCGCCGCGCGTCGCGCTTGATCTGGAGCGGGTCGAGCATGTACGTCGCTGCCTGCCGGAGCCCGGTGGCGGCCGCGTCGGTCCCGTCGGCGGTGAGCGCCGCGCGGGTCACGACGAGGTACTCGTTGTCCAGGGCGACGACCCCGTCGTGCGTCCAGGCCGCCTCGAGTGTCGAGCGCGACACCTCCTGTCGGGACGCGACGGCCCCGTCCGAGAGCTGGACCGTCCCGGCGTCCTCGTCGTAGCCGATCAGGACGGCGACGTGCGGCGGGAGGTGAGCCGGTCCGTCGGGCAGGTAGTCGAGTGGAGCCGGGTCCAGAAAGACGACGACCGGGTCGTCCTCGTCGACGTGCGCGGTCACGTTCTCCCAGGCGGTCTCGAAGTCGTCCCCCTCCCGGTAGAGGTGGGGCACCCCGACGCGTTCGAGGAACGCCCGCTCCAGCCAGGTCGGGCTGGTCCGGAACGGGACGTCCGGCCCGGCTGCGTCGCCGTAGGTGACGAACGCCGGGCCGCCGCCGACGCCGAAACACGTCGCCTCGCTGTAGTTCCACCCGTAGTGTGCAGTGACGTTCCGGAGCGCGATCGCTCCGCAGTGGACGCCCCGCTGGTGATCGTACCCTTCGACGAGCTCCATACCCGTCCAGACGGGCGACGGGTAGTTAATTCTCCCCCGGAACGCGACCCCCCGGAACGCGACTGGACCGACCACGTCGGCGCGCGCTCCGCGAACGGGCACCGCCTCGCCTCGGCTCGCTGTCTCTTCGGGCGTCCCTTCGCGCTGCGGGCGCGGGTAGCCTCGGCGCGCTGTGGACGCGGGTGGCGTCCCGAGAGTCGACGCGACCGGAGATCCCGTTCGTGGGAACCAGGGGCAGAGATTTGACGGTCGGGATCGAACCGTTCGACGGAGGCTCGAGTATGGACACCACAGAACCCTCGGAGATGGTACCGAAAGAGCGCGTCGAGTACCCGGAGTTCACGAGCGAACGGCTGGCGCTCGACGCCGACCGCGCACGGGAACTCGTCGGCGAGACGCTCGGGAACGTGACGGCGACTGACACGGACGAGGGCGTCCGGTTCCGGACGACCGACGGGACGCTGATCGCCATCCTGACCGGCACGCACTACGAGGAGCCGGCGGTGGAACTGCACTACCGGACGGCGCCGGCGTCGGAGACGGCGACGCTGAAGGCACGACGGCTCTGGCGAGCGATGGAACCGTACGCGGAGTGACGGCCGGACCGACCACCGACCCTCAAGGGCTCCCGGTCCGTCGACGCCACTGTGCCCCCCGACGTCGTGTGGACGCTCGCGACCGCGATCTGGACGATCCTGCCCGCCTACGTTCCCAACAGCGTCGCCGTCCTCGTCGGCGGCGGGGCGCCGATCGACGGCGGTCTGACGTGGCACGGCCACCGTGTGCTCGGCGACGGCAAGACCTGGCGCGGGTTCGTCGGCGGAACGGTCGCCGGCGTCGCGCTCGCGCTCGCACTGAACGCGCTCCGACCGGTCCTCTCGACGGCACTCCCGGCGTTCCCACCGGGCGCCGTCGTCGGGCTCCCCTCCGGGGCGATGCTCGGCGACGCCGCCGGCTCGTTCGTGAAGCGACGCACCGGCCGCGAGCGGGGCGCCCCCTTCCCGATCGTCGACCAGCTCGGGTTCGTCGTCGGCGCCCTCGGCGCCTCCCTGGCGCTCGCGCCCTCGTGGTCGGCGGCGACGTTCACGCCGCCGGTCGTCCTGACCGTGGTCGTCGTCACGCCGCTGCTCCACCTCGGCACGAACGGCGCCGCCTACCTCCTGGGGCTGAAAGACGAGCCGTGGTGATGTCGACGTGCGACCGGCCCTCGCGGCGTCGTCCCTGGTCACCGACGGGCACCCTCCGGAGCGGGCCGGGGACGCTCGAACACCCCTGCTCTGCGACGGGCACACCGCCAGTCGACCGGGTCACCGGTGACGGGGTCACCTGACCACGGTCACCGGGACCGACGCCCGCCGGACGACCTCCTGTGCGACGTCGCCGAGCAGGACCTGCGGGACGATCCGGCGACCGTGACAGCCGATCACGACGAGATCGACGTCCTCGTCGCGTGCGAACTCGGTGATGACTCGCGCGGGGGTCCCGAACCTCGTGACCGTCGTCAGCTCCCCCTCGTGGTCGGCGGCACGCTCGCGCGCCTCGTCGAACAGTCGCTCGGCTCGCGCTTCGGCCCGGTCGCGGAGCTCCTCGGGACCGACGAGCAGCTCGGGGCCGACGCGCCCGTCGACGTGCTCGACGACGTGGAGGACGGTCACGTGGGCGCTCGGATGGGCCTGGAGTGCGAACTCGAGGGCGTGTCGCGCCAGCGGCGAGTCGTCCATCGGGACCAGCACGTGGTCGATCATGGTCGACAGTACGACCGTCGGCGGGTAATAGGTGTTCACGCGACCCGACCTCGAGCGGAGGACGGCTCTCCCGAGCGGAGGACGGGCTCCGTCCGCGTTCGGAAGCCGGGCGGTCGCGAAGGGGGACCCGGCGTTCCGACACTGAACGGTCGCGAGCGGGCGAGGCTCGGCGTTCGGACCGTGCGGTGCGGCGTGCGGTCACCCGTCACCCCACGACCAGCGGGACGACCACGAGGGCCAGTGGAACGACCACGAGCGAGACGACGAACGCCACGAACGCCCGCCGGTCCTCGAGGAGCCGGTCGTCGACGGCGACGACGATCCGGCAGTAGCGGTCGTGGACGGCGAGCGCCGCCAGCGTCACTCCCGTGGCGATCGCGAGGAGTTCGAAGACGACCGCGACGCCGACCGGGGACTCGAGGACGATGGCCACGAGCAGCGTGTCGAACAGCGTCCCGAGGTTGGCACCCAGGACGTACGGGATCAGCTCCTCGCGCTCCACGTAGCCGCGGTTGTACAGCGGGACGATGACGCCGAGCGAGAAGGCGACACTGGTCGTCGCGCCGGTGACGAGCAGGCCGATGCCGAACGACACCCACGTGCGTTCGAAGTGGCTGAAGAACCGCCGCCGGATCGTCGCGGTGTCGACTGCCGCGAGGACGCGGTCGAACAGTTTCAGGCTCCCGAACAGCAGCGCGACCGCGACGAGGAACGCCGGAAGCGGACCGACGGTCCGCGTGATGGCACCGGCGAGCGGCTCGAAGAGGGACAGCGGTCGGAAGCCGAGGCCCCAGCCCTCGGTGACGGCGCGGAACAGGCCCCTGTTGTTCGGGAGGACCAGGTAGCCGAGGACGGTCACCGGGAGGTAGATCGAGTGGGTCAACAGGAACGTGAGCAGCCCCATGCTGACCGATTCCTGGAGGGTGTACCGCTCCTTCTGGAGCCAGTCGAGCGTCCCGACGAAGACGACGATCGCCGCGGCCCCGAGCCGCGACCCGGCGACCATCAGGAACAGCTGTGCGGCCGTGAGCAGGTCGCTCGTGAACAGCGAGAGTGCCAGTGCCGCGACGACCGAGCCGTTGGCGAGGGCGTACGCGCCGAGCCAGCTCAGTCCGAGCGCCGAGGCGTCTCCGGCGACGATCAGGCGGAGGACCCGTTCGAGCTCCGGTGCGGCGGCGTTCGTCGCCGTGCCCAGCAGCTGGACGGCGAACAGGAACGACAGGAGCGCCCCGATCGCCCCGAGCGGGAGGAGCGTCGACGAGACGACCCGGTCGACGACGTTCGACAGCCTGGAGCTCATCGTGGATCCCCGTCCCGGACGCGCTCCAGCCCGCGTCCACGGATACCCCGTCCACCCCGCGTGGTCACCCGGAACGTGGTACCCATTCGAGAGGGAGTGGATCCGTCACCGTGTTCAAACTACTGGTACGTCCACGCGAGCCCCGCTCGCAGCACGGCGACTGCAGCGATCGAGCGCGCCCACGTACCGATCGGGGGGGCGACCGTCCTGCTCTGCTCCCGCGCTGCTCCTGCGAGAGGTGTTATAGCCCTGCGACCCGAACCGTCGACCGACCCACCGATGTACCGGATCGGACTGACGGGCGACGTGATGCTCGGCCGGCTCGTCGACGAGCACCAGCGGGACCGAGCGGTGACGGCGGTCTGGGGGAACCTGCTGGACCGCCTTCGCGACCTCGACGGCCTGTTCGTCAACCTGGAGTGTTGCCTCTCGACGCGAGGCCAGCCCTGGCAGCGGACGCGGCGGGCGTTCCACTTCCGGGCGGATCCCGACTGGGCCGTCCCGGCCCTCGAGCGGGCGGGCGTCGACTGCTGTGCGCTGGCCAACAACCACGTGCTCGACTTCGAGGAGGCGGCGCTGCGCGACACGCTCGACCACCTCGACGACGCCGGGGTCGCCCGCGCCGGTGCCGGGCGGACGCGCGAGGAGGCGTTCGACCCGGCGCTGGTGAGCGTCTCGGACCTCGACGTCGGGTTCGTCTCGCTGACCGACAACACGCCCGAGTACGCCGCCACGGAGACGTCGCCGGGGACGGCGTACGTCGAGATCGACGTCGACGACCGGGAGACGCGGGCGGCGGTTCGCGGGGCGCTCGACCGCGCGCGGGACGGCGAGCCCGACCTGCTGGTCGCCTCGCTCCACTGGGGGCCGAACATGGTCGAGGAGCCGCCGGACTCGTTCCGCGAGTTCGGTCGGTGGCTCGTCGACGAGGGGGTCGACGTGATCCACGGCCACAGCGCGCACGTCTTCCAGGGGATCGAGGTGTGCGACGGCCGGCCGATCCTCTACGACGCGGGCGACTTCGTCGACGACTACGCCGTCGACGACCGGCTGCGGAACGACCGGAGCTTCCTGTTCGAGCTGTCTGTGACCGCCGAGGGCGAGCCGACTCGGCTCCGACTGACGCCGACCGAGATCGACGACTTCGCCGTGCACGAGGCCGACGCGCAGGCCGCCGAGTGGAGCCGCACCCGGATGCGCGACCTGTCGGCCGCGTTCGGCACCTCGTTCGAGCGCGACGGCGACGGGCTCGTGCTCGAGCTGACGGGGTGAGGCGAACGGGGTCGACGGGGCCGCGTCCCCCCTCGAGCGCGTCGAAAGGTCGATGAGGGCCCGCGAGAAACCGGACCTCATGGTCGAAACCCACTGGGACGACCTCAGGGGCAGGGAGCTGCGCTACCTCGACCACACGTGGGCACTCACCGGGGACGTCGACGTCCGCGCGAGCGGCGACCTGCTCGCGCTCGAAGCGACCCAGGTCGACGGCGTACGGGGAGAGCGAGCCGTCCTCCACTTCGGGCTCGAGGCGCCGCCCGACTCGCTGAACCCGGGGAGCCTCGGCGAGCAGTTCGACAGCCTCGAACGGGACGGCGACGATCACTACCTCGTGGTCAAGAAGGAGGGACGGACGTACCGCTACGAGCTCCGACGGCTGGAGTACCAGTGACCGACGAGGCCGCTCGCGGCGAGGGACCCGCGACGACACGACGAACGGCGGACCGGCACCACGGTGGTCGCTCGCAGCCGTCACTCCGCCGCGGCGACCCCCCGGGGGCCCAGCGCAGCCCGGCTCGCGGGGTTCAGCTCAGTCGGTCGCCGCCCCGTCCACCGGCGCTCGGTGCCGTCGTCGCGCTGTACAGCGGGTAGCCGAAGTAGAGTTCGGAGCGCCCGGCCGGCCCGACCACGACGTTGATCGTGCGCTCGCCTCCCGGGGTCGATCCGAACACCGGGTTCACGGGGTTCCGGGCCGCTTCCGGGAACTGGCCGACGCCGGGCAGTCCCCAGCGTCCCCAGTTGCGCGTACCGACGACGGGGCCGAGCGACCTCCGGTCCGGATAGCTGGCGCGGACAGCTCCCTCGGCTTGCATCTCACACCGCCGGCCGGGAGAACGGTCCGCGGAGTCGAACCGTCGAGCGGTGTGCAGTGCACGGCGATCGTCCGCGGTCCCGCTCGGTCCGGGCCTGGAGCGACACGGCGGTACCCAGTTCGTACCGTCGACGCGGGACCGGGTAAGACGAGCCGACCGAGAGTGGGGTGTCCGGGGTCGGGAGGGAGCGACGGGCTCCGGTAACGGGCCCCGGGACGGCGGCCGTCGATCATAATAACTCGTTACCGTGTCATCACCGATCGTTACAGACCTAATTGTGTAACTTTCCTCGAGGTTTGACTGTCAGATCGTCACGACGGGCCGGCAGCGAACGACCGTCGCTGGAGGGCCCTCCTCGCTGGAGCACTCTCCGGCGTCCGGCGACCGGTCGCGGCCGCGGGACTGCACCGACGAGCATGTAGCATTATATCGCTGGCCGTCGTCGTTCGATCCGAGCTACCATGCCAGTAAGCGACGTGGCACGGACAGGTGTAATGACCGCTCACCGGGACCAGTCCGCGGGGAACCTCGCCACGGTGATGAAAGAGGAGAACGTCGGGAGCGTGGTCATCGTCGACGACGACCGCCCCGTCGGGATCGTGACCGATCGGGACCTCGTGCTGGAGGTGCTCGAACCGCGGAGCGACCCGACTGAGGTCACGGCGGGCGACATCATGGCCGAGACACCCGTGACGGCCGACGCGGACGAGGGGATCTTCGTGGTGACGGCGCGGATGTACGACGAGTCGGTTCGACGGCTCCCGGTCGTCGAGTCGGACGGGACCCTGGCGGGGATCGTGACGCTGGACGACCTGATGATCCTGCTCACGGACGAACTGGACAACCTGGCCGGCGTCGTCGAGACCGAATCGCCGCCCTACTGACCCCGACGGACCGGACAGCTACCGATCCCCACACAGCTCGCACTCGAACGGCAGCTCGTCGGCTCCGCTCTCCCCGTCGCACATACCGCTCGATCGATCGGCCGTCGTCTCGATCGTCATCGTGGCCCGTGGCCCGTGCCGTCCCCCGTCGCCGCCCGGGGGGTGGGACCGGCCGGCCGTTCCGGGGTCCCCCGACACATACAACCGGGTGCCGCCACCAGGGGGCTGTATGCCACCAGTGCCACGGCGTGACGGGCGCGACCGTCCGTTTGCGGCCGGCCGGAGATCCCCGCTGTGCCGGAGACACGCCAGCGGCGGACGCCGGACGAGGGGACCGGTCGGGGCGACGCCCGGCGAGGTCGTCCACGCGGAGAACAAGCTCGACCTGATCCGCTTCGACCCGCGGCGCGAGCGTCGGTGCGGCGTCCCGATCCTGCTCGTCTACGCGTTCATCAATCGGCCGACTATCCTCGACTTCGGGCCCGACCGGAGCGTCGTCCGGCGGTTCCTCGACCGGGGGTTCGACGTCTACCTCGTCGACTGGGGCGAGCCGTCGCTGCTGGACACCGCGCTCGGCCTGGACGACTTCGTCGTCCGGTACCTCGCCAACTGCGTCGACGTCGTCCGCGAGCGAACGGGCTCGGATCGCCTCCACCTGTTCGGCTACTGTACCGGCGCGACGCTGGCCGTGATCTACGCGGCGCTGTACCCGGAGCGCGTCCGGACGCTCGGACTGCTGGCGCCGGTGGTGAACTTCGACGCGGACGGGGGCGTCTTCGGGCGCTGGGGGCGGGAGGGCCCCTACGACCCGCGACACCTCGTCGAGGCGTTCGGGAACGTCCCCGGGGAGTGGCTCGCGCTCGAGTTCTCGCTCGTGGACCCGGTCGAGTACCACGTCGCGCGCTACCTCCGGCTCGGGGAGCACCTCGGCGACGACGAGTACGTCGCGCGGACCCTGCGTCGACTGCGGTGGGGCTTCGACAGCGTGGACGTGCCCGGGGCGCTCTACCGGGAGTTCCTCGGATCCCTCGCCCACGAGAACAGGCTGATGGCGGGACGGCTCTCCGTCGGCGGGAGGGTCGTCGACCTCGCGGCGCTCTCGATGCCGATCCTGAGTCTCCACGCCAGGGACGACCGGTTCGTCCCGCCGGCTGCCGGCCTGCCGCTCCTCGAGGCGGTTCCGAGCGGGGACACCGAGGCCGTCGAGTTCCCGACCGACCACGTCGGGCTGTCGATCGGCGAGCGGTCGCACGCGGAACTGTGGCCCCGCGTCTGCGAGTGGTTCGCGCGGCGGTCGGACGGCTCGCAGTGACGCGCCGGCGTCCCGCCGGCGGTGGACGGGAAGGGAACGCCCGGCGAGCGACCCCCTTCGCGCCGGAGGGAGTCGGGTGGCGAGCGAGTCGCGGCCCTGCTCGCCCGGACGCGGGCCGACGAACGGGGCACCCCGGGTCACGTGGGACGTCGGGGGTCCAGCGGCGCCGATACGCACGGGACCTCCGAACCCCTGCGGCACCGGTCCGGACGTGCCGATCACACGCCGGACCGCGTGCGTCGGCCCACGATCGGGCCCGGACCGGGAACACCCGCCCGCGACTCGGACCGGGAACACCCGCGGGCAGTGGCCTCACGCACTACGGGAGCGACCGTCCCGGACGACGACACGGGTGCAGAGTTTAAGTGGCAGTCCGGTGTACCGTCCAGGGGAGGATTCAGATGGGAACTCGGGCAGCGGATCCGACGGGGAACGCCACGCCAGGGCGGTGGGCGTCGTGGAGCGACGCGCCGTGAACTCGATCCTCGTCACCGCGACGAGAGAGGGCGTCGGGAAGACCGGGATCGCCCTCGGCCTCGCGCTCGAGGCGAGCGAGCGCGGCCGATCGGTCGGCTACATGAAGCCGAAGGGGACGCGGCTCCAGAGCTACGGTGGCGGGATCGTCGACACTGACCCGATGCTCGCCCGCGAACTCCTCGGACTGGACGCGGCGGTCGAGGAGATGGTGCCGATCGTCTACTCGGCCACGTTCGTCGGCCAGGCGATCAGGGACGGGACGGAGCCGACGGAGATCCACCGGCTGGTCCGCGATCGGTTCCGGACGCTCGCCGACGGGCACGACCTGATGGTGATCGAGGGCGGGGGCTCGCTCACGACCGGGGGAACCATCGCGCTGACCGACGTCGACGTGGCGGAGCTGCTCGACGCCGAAGTCCTCCTGGTCACGCCCTACGAGCGACCCGAGGACGTCGACGGGATCCTCGCAGCCACCGACCGGATCGGGGACCGCCTCGCGGGGATCCTCTTCAATCCCGTCGCCGACGAGCAGTTCGACTACCTCCAGGAGAGCGTCATCCCGTTCCTCGAGGCGCGCGGGCTCCCCGTCCTGGGCGTCCTGCCGCGGGTGAAGGAGCTGGCCGGCGTCACGGTAGCCGAGCTGGTCGACCACCTGAACGCCGAGCAGCTGACGGACTCCGGGGAGGGTGCGACCGTCGAGCGCTTCCTCGTCGGCGCCATGACGAGCGACTCGGCCCTCCGGTACTTCCGGCGGACGAGGGACACGGCGGTGATCACGGGCGGCGATCGGGCGGACCTCCAGTCGGTCGCGCTCGAGACGTCGGGGGTGACGTGCCTGATACTCACGGGCGGGTTCGCGCCGTCGGACGCGATCCTCGGCAAGGCCGAGGCGACGAACGTCCCCGTCCTGCTCGTCCGGACGGACGCGCTCGCCACGGTCGAACGGGCCGAGGAGATCGTCCGGAGCGGTCGGGTCCGGGACGAACACACCGTCCGGGTCGTCCGGGACCTCCTCACCGACCACGCCGACGTGGACGCGATACTCGGCGAGCCGGACTGATAGGGATTACTGCGAATAGGTTCGTGGACGGTGTCGAAAGACGCCCGATTCAGGGCCGCCCATCACCGAGACGGATCGTCACGGCGGTACCGAATCGCAGTAATCACTGTGACACTCACACTCCCGGCCGGCGGTCCGACCCGTCTGCGTCCCGGATCGCTGCCCCAGCCGGTCGCTCGCCCGCACCGGCCGGCGTCCTCCTCCAACCGGTCGCTCGCCTGCACCGGTCGGCGTCCCCCGCCACCGGCCCGTCCCACCCCCCGCTCGAGCGACGATCGGGCATCCGTTCCGGGGGCGAGGAGCGGTCGCCGAAGGTATATTTAATAATAGTTGTAAAATAACCAGTAGGGGGTGCCGAGGGAGATGTCACGAAGAGACGGAACCACCATAGAGGCACGGCTCGAAGAGCAGGAGTACTACGGACCACCACCGGAGTTCGTCGGCCAGGCCAACGTCACCGATCGGTCGATCTACGACCGGTTCGACGACTACCCGGACGGCTTCCGGGAGTACGCCGACCTCCTCGACTGGGACGAGCCCTGGCGGGAGGTGCTCGACGCGAGCGACCCCCCGTTCTACGACTGGTTCGTCGGGGGCGAACTCAACGCCTCGTACAACTGCGTCGATCGCCACCTCGAGGACTACGGCGACAAGACCGCGCTCATCTGGGAGGGCGAACCGGGCGACAGCCGGCGACTGGCCTACCGGGACCTCTATCGCGAGGTCAACGAGTTCGCGTCGCTCTTCCGGGAGGTCGGGATCGGGGCCGACGATGTCGTCACGCTCCACCTCCCGATGGTCCCGGAGCTCCCGATCGCGATGCTCGCCGCCGCCCGGATCGGCGCGCCCCACAGCGAGGTGTTCGGCGGGTTCACGGCGGCGGCGCTCGCCAACCGGCTGGAGGACGCCGACAGCCGGTACCTCGTAACGATCGACGGCTACTACAGGCGCGGCGAGTTCCTGGATCACAAGCGGAAGGCGGACGAGGCGGTCGAGGGGGCTGACGTCGACGTCGACACCGTGCTGGTGCTCACGCGGGGTGACGACCTCCACGAGGGCGCCGAGCTGGTCGAGGGCCGCGACGTCCTCGTCGACGACGTCCGGGAGCGCCACCGGGGCGCCCGCGTCGATCCGGTCCCGCGCGCCTCCGGGGACGTCCTGTTCCTGATGTACACGTCCGGGACGACGGGCAAGCCGAAGGGCGCACAGCACGGGACCGGGGGGTACCTCAGCTACGTCGCGGGGACGTCGAAGTACCTCTTCGACATCCACCCGACGGACACCTACTGGTGTTTCGCCGACATCGGCTGGATCACCGGTCACTCGTACATCGTCTACGGCCCCCTGTCGATCGCCGGGACGTCGATGATGTACGAGGGGGCTCCCGACCACCCACACAGGGGGTACGTCTGGGAACTGGCCCAGAAACACGGCGTCGACATCTTCCACACCTCCCCGACCGCGGTCCGCATGTTCATGAAGTGGGGCGAGGAGTACCTCGAGCCGTACGAGTTCGATTTCAAGCTCCTGGCCAGCGTCGGCGAGCCCATCCAGCCCGAGGTGTGGCGGTGGTACTACGAACAGGTCGGCGGCGGGGACGCGGTAGTGATCGACACGTGGTGGCAGACCGAGACCGGCGGGGTGCTGTTGAGCAACCTGCCGGCGCTCGCGGACATGAAGCCCGGGAGCGTCGGGCTGGCGATGCCCGGGATCGAGGCGACGGTCCTCGACGACGACGGCGACGAGATCGATCCGGGGACGGGGACCGCCGGCAACCTCGTGCTCACCCGGCCGTGGCCGGGGATCCTCCAGACCCTCTACGGCGACGACGAGCGGTTCGTGAGCGAGTACTGGGAGGAGTTCTCCGACCTCGACAGCGACGACCCGGCCGACTGGATCTACAAGACGGGCGACGGCGCGGTCGAGGCCGCCGACGGCTACTTCCGGATCCTCGGCCGCATCGACGACGTGATGAACGTCGCGGGCCATCGTCTGGGGAGCATGGAGCTCGAGAGCGCCATCGTGGAGGTCCCCGGGGTCACGGAGGCGGCCGTGGCACCACGCGACGATCCCGACAGGGGCCAGGTCCCGGACGCGTACGTCGTCCTGAAGGAAGGCACCGAGCCGTCCGAGGACCTGAAAGACGCCGTCGTGGCGTCGGTGGAGACCGAGATCGGCAAGTTCGCCCGGCCGGACCACGTCGAGGTGGTCGACGCGCTCCCGTACACGCGCAGCGGGAAGATCATGCGGCGACTGCTCTCGGACATCAGCAACGACAGGGAACTCAGCGACACGACAACCCTCGAGGACCCGAGCGTGCCCGAACGGATCCGCGAGCAGGTCAGCAGCCAGTGACCCGCGAGCGGGCCCGGGGCCAGTAGCGCGACGCCGGGACGCGGTCGGTCCGGGCGTCCCGCCCCGAGACGACGGCGTGACGAGCGCGGCGAGGGGTGCCGGGCGGACGACTCCACCCGCGACTCGACCGTCTCGCCCACCCGCGACTCGACCGTCTCGACGAACCGCCGTGCCCGTGATCGGGGCGTCGACGTCTCGACCCCATCGGGGATCCCACCGACTGGACGACCCAGTCGTCGCTCCCGGTTCGGTGTCCAGTCCGGACCGTGCTCCCCGGTGTGATCTCCGTGGTCGCCTTCGTCGTCCACTCGGGCGTGCGAATCTCGCTGCACTCCCCGGGATCGCGGAACCGGCCGTGGTAGTACTCCGCTTCCAGCTCGGCAGTCGCCTCCGGAAGCCGGCCGTCTCCGACAGTACTACGGGCCACGACACGACTGATCGCCCGGCCCGCGACGCCCCTCCGGTCGACGACGCGCGAGCCCCATCGGCGGCGCTCCGGGGGCGGCGACTGCCGGTTGCCTACTGACAGTATGCTAGCACCTATGATCCCCCCGGGCGTGCGGACGGCTATGACGCCCGTTCGCCGGCTCGCGCTGGACGTCCTGAAACCGCACGAACCGGAGCTGCTGGAGTTCGGTCGACGGATCGGCGACCTCGACGGGGTCGCCGGAGTCAACGTCGCGGTGATCGAGATCGACAGGGAGGTACAGAACGTGAATCTCACCATCGAGGGCGACGACCTCGACTACGGGGCGATCCAGGACGCGATCCGGGAGCAGGGCGCGACCGTGCACTCCGTCGACGAGGTGTCGTGCGGCGAGCGGCTCGTCTGCGAGTCAGCGGGGCCCCCGCTCGTCCGGCCCACGTGGCTCCGGTGAGTCGACGCCGCCGGGGAGAGGTACCACCGACGGACCGGCCGCCTCGCGTGTGTTCGGGCCGCCCGGTGCGCGGTCACTCCGTCTCCGAGTCGGCCGTGCGCAGGAACGCGTCGAGCTCCTCCTCGAGGAGTTCCGCGACGCGCTCGCAGTAGTCCCAGAGCACGTCGTTGAGCTCCTCCCGCGTCGCCTCGTCCAGGCTCTCCTCGCCGCGGAACCCATCGTAGGGGATCTCCGGGTGGTAGGTACAGACGACGCGCGGTCGCTTCTCGCCGCGGACCTCGCCCGTGACGACGCCGTACTCGTCGGTCCCCCACAGGCCACCGCCGCCGCGCCGGGTCAGGTCGGAGTCGATGCGGTCCAGGAGGCGGAGTTCCTCGTCGGTCAGTTCGGGACTCGGGCCCTCGAAGAACTCGGCGTACGCCCGGTCGCGCGCCCGGGACGTCCACTCGTCGAGGTGCGTCCGCGCCCGCCGGAGCTGCGCTCGCTCGGTGTCGGGAGTCGCCATCGTACCTGGGCAGTACGACGGAGCGGAGCATAATCCCCCGGGACGGCCGGGCCCGGAGCGAACGGCGTCCGGTCGGGTCGGGGGATCGGAAGACCGGCCCGGCCGCTCGGTCATCCGGCCGCTCGACCGCTCACTCGCGCAGCCACCAGCCGAACCGCTTCTCCCAGTACTCCGCGTCGGGGTGTTTCTTCGTCCGGCCGTACCGCTTGTCGTCCCGGATGCGCCGCTCGAGGACGTCCCGCGCCCGGTTGATCGCGTGGCGGGCGCCGTACCCCTCCCCGGAGGCGACGATGAGCCCGCGGTCCGTGTGGAGCCGGACGCGTGCGAGCAGCAGCGGCGTCCCCCGAAGCGTCTCGTCGTGTTCGTGGAGGTGGATCTTGGCGTCGAGGACGTTCAGCCCGCTGTCCATCGCGTCGAACCGGTCGATCGTGGCGACCACCTCGTCGTAGGTCACGTCGTCGAGGAGGTCGACGCCGAGGACCTGCACGGCCCGGTTCCCCCCGGCTTCCCACGTGAGCGACCGGAGGACGTCCGTCTTCGTGACGATCCCCCGCGGCTCGTCGTCCCCGGAGACCACGACCAGCGACGAGCCCCCGACGTCGAACATCTCCTCGACGGCCGCCTCGAGGGTCCGGTCGGGCGTGATGGTCCTGACGGGCGCGGTCATCACGTCGCGGACCGGGAGGTCGAGCATGCGGGCGCGCTCGCCCTCGCGTGCGCCGAAGCCGCCGTGGGTTCTGTAGCCCCCGTGCGAGCCGTCGCCGCCGTGGGCGTCGAACCCGGGGGCGTCGCCGCCCTTGCTCTGCTGGACCTCCCTGACCGCCAGCTCCGTCACGTCGTAGAGGCTGAGGATGCCGACGACGTCGCCGCGGTCGACGACCGGCAGGTGGGTGATCCGGTGCTCGCGCAGCGTGTGCAGCGCCTCGCCGAACGTCGTCCCGGGCTCGACCACGACGAGTTCGGAGCTGTACGCCTGCCCCACCGTGGCCGCGTCGAGGAACGGGTGGACCGCCTCGAGCAGCCGGTCGACGGTGACGACGCCGACCAGCTCGTCGCCCTCGAAGACCGGGAGGAGCCGGGAGTCGCTGTCGATCATGAGCCGTGCGACCTCGCGGACGTCCTCGTCCGGGGCGAGCTTCGGAACGTGCCAGACGATGGAACCGGCTTTCTCGTCCGGGGGGTTGTGCGAGCCGACGAGCTGTCGGCGGGTGACGACGCCCTTGAACTTGCCCGCGTTGGTGACGACGACCCCTCTGACGGTCGGGTCGTCGAACGCGCCGACGAGCTTCGAGACCGGCGTGTCGTGAGATACCTCGACGTACTCCGTCGAAACGACGTTACTGATGTCCATTGGCTGTGATCCTCCGGTTCGTGCGGGCCCCGCCTCCTGTCGGGCGAGAACCGAGGCGAGGTCCGGCGTCTCCGTCCGCAGCCGGTACGACGTGACGCACGGCCAAAAGCGTCACTCGTCGCTTCTCCCGCCTCGTCCGCACGACATCCGATCCGACGGCTATTTGCCCGTCATCGACCCACGGTACCACATGCCGAGGAAAGTTCTCGTGCCGGTCGAGGGCTCGCCGCTCTCGATGAAAGCACTGGAGGTGGCGCTGACCGACTACCCGGACGCCGAGGTCGTCGTGCTCCACGTCATGGATCCCATCGGCTCGGGCCCGAACATCGTCGACGTGATGCGGCCGAAGTTCGGCGACGGCGCGCCGCCCGGATCGGTCACGCCGGAGTACTGGCAGGAGTGGTACGACAGCGCCCGCGAGCGGGCCGAGGAGGTCTTCGACGACGCCCGGTCGGTCGCTGCCGAGCACGACCGGCGCGTCGAGACGGTCCTCGAGTTCGGGGAGGCGGACGACGTCGTCGTCGAGTACGCCGACGAACACGGGATCGACCGGATCGCGATGGGGAGTCACGGCCGGGCGGGCGCCGCGCGGTTCCTCCTCGGGAGCGTCGCAGAGACGGTAGTGCGACGCGCGGCTGTTCCCGTCACCATCGTCAAGTGACGGGGGCGGGATCCGCCCGGCAGTGGGTCGTTCGTCCGGGGCCGTCCCGCAGGTGCTCCTCCGCCCGGGGCCGTCCCGCGGAGGCCCCGTCGCCCGGGGCCGTCCCGCAGGTGCTCCTCCACCTCGGGCCGTCCCACCTCGTGAGGACCGACCCGGCGTTTTTTGCTGGTGGTCGTCGTACACCCGGCCGGAGGTCCGAGCAATGAGCACGCGTAGTAACCCCTTCGAGGAGATCGAGCGGTTCTTCGACCGCATGAGCCGCCAGTTCGACGAGGCGTCCAGAACCTGGGAGACCGAGGGACCGCTCGCCCAGTGGACGTCCGGGTTCGAATCGATGGCCGTCGACCTCGTGGAGCACGACGGGGAGTTCGTGGCCACCGTCGACCTGCCCGGCTTCGAGCGCGACGACGTCGAGATCCAGGTCACTGACCACACGCTTCGGATCGAGGCCGAGCGCGAGGAGGCCGCCGAGGAGGAAGCGGAGCGCTACCTCCGGCAGGAGCGACGCCACGAGTCAACGCGCCGGTCCATCCGGCTCCCCGAGGAGGTCGACAAGGAGGGCGTGACGGCCGAGATGCGTAACGGCGTCCTGACGATCACCCTCCCGAAGCTCGAGGTCGAGGAGGCGCGGACGATCGAGATCGAGTAGTCGCGTCGCGGCCGTCCGGTACTGGGGACCTGCAGCCGGATCGGCGCCGGCCGTGAACTCGTCCAGTCCGACGAGTTCCGCGGGAACACTCCGATCGGTCCGTTTCTCCCACCGCGCCGTGGGACCCGCTCGCCCGGCGAGGGCCGTCCTCGACACCGACTCCCCTGGACGACCCGGACGAACCGATGGGAGTCCGGCGACTGTTTGGCGACGCAGCTACTCCTCCTTCGCCGACGCAGCTACTCCCTCGCAGACTCCACGTCGCGCAGGAACCGCTCCGCGAACGCCTCGACGTCGAGGGTCGGGACGTCGTACTCCTCGGCGTCGGCCCGCTTCGTCTCGCCGGGACCGGCCCCCACGACGAGGTAGTCGGTCTCGCCACTGACCGCCGACGTGACCGCCGCGCCGTGGCGCTCCAGGAGTTCGACCAGTTCGTCGCGCGTGTACCCGTCGATGCGGCCGGTGAGAACGAAGGTCAGCCCCTCGAGTTCCGCGCCGCGCTCGACCCGGACCGGCCGGACGCCCGCGTCCAGCAGTCGCTCGACGACCGCCCGGTTCGCCTCGTTCGCGAAGAACGAGCGGACGCTCCCCGCGACCTCCGGGCCGACGTCGTCCACCGCTTCGAGCGCCTCGACGCTCGCGTCGCGGAGTTCGTCGAGCGTGAACCTGGAGGCGAGCGCGCGTGCGCGGCTCTTCCCGACGTGCCGGATCCCGAGCGCGTAGACGAAGCTCGCCAGGTCGACGTCCGTGGTCCCCTGGATCTCCTCGTGGAGCGTGGCGGCCGACGCCCCGCCGAGCGCCTCCAGCCCGGCGAGTTCGTCGGGCTCGAGGTCGTAGAGGTCGGCGACGGAGTCGACCAGGCCGGACTCGACGAGCTGGTCGGCGACCGTCTCGCCGACACCCTCGACGTCCATCGCCCCGGACGAGCAGAAGTGCTGGATCGACCGGGAGAGCTGCGCGGGGCAGGCGGCTCCGGCCGCGCAGTAGTGGTTCTCCCCCTCGCGGACGACCTCGGTCCCGCAGACCGGACAGGTCGACGGCATCTCGAAGGCGCCGTCGGCCGACTCGACCGCCTCGGCGATCTCCGGGATGACGTCGCCGGCCCGCTTCACCGTGACCGTCGCCCCCTCGCCGACGCCCAGCTCCCTGGCCCGCCGCTCGTTGTGCAGCGTCGCCCGGCTGATCGTCACGCCCCGGACGTCGATCGGGTCGAGCAGAGCGACGGGGGTGAGCTTGCCCGTCCGGCCCACCTGGACGACGACCCGCCGCACCGTCGTCTCGCCAGTCCGGGCCGGGAACTTGTACGCGAACGCCCACCGCGGGTGGGCAGCGGTGCTCCCCAGCCGCTCGCGCGCCCCGTAGTCGTCGACTTTCGCGACCACGCCGTCGACGTCGTACGCGAGGTCGTCGCGCTCGTCGAGCAGCTCCTCGCGGTAGGCGACGAACGCGTCGACGTCGTCCCCGAACCGGGTGTGCTCGTCGACCCGGAGGCCGACCCGCTCCACGAGGTCGAACGCGGCCCGCTGGCTGTCGAGCTCCTGCGAGCAGGCCATCACCTCGTAGCAGAAGACGGCGAGCGGACGGTCGGCGACGGTGTCCGGATCGAGGAGTCGCAGCGAGCCCGCGGCGGCGTTACGCGGCGTCGAGAACGGCTCCTCGCCGTCCCGGACGCGTCGCTCGTTCAGCTCGTGGAAGCCGTCGCGGGGCATGTACACCTCGCCGCGGACGACCAGCCGCTCGGGTGCCCCGTCGAGCCGGAGCGGGACGGTCCGGATCGTTCGCGCGTTCCGGGTCACCTCCTCGCCGCGGGTGCCGTCGCCCCGCGTCACCGCCCGGTCGAGGGTCCCGTCGAGGTAGACGAACTCGACCGACAGGCCGTCGAACTTCGGCTCCATCGAGTAGGTGACCGCGCCGACCGCATCGGTCACCCGGTCGGCGAACGCGCGGACGTCCGTCTCGTCCGTCGACGACGCGAGGCTGCGCATCGGCGTCACGTGCTCGCGGGTCGGGAGCGACTCCAGCGGTTCCCCGCCGACGCGCTGCGTCGGGGAGTTCTCGTCGACGAGGTCGAACGTCTCCTCGAGCGACCGGAGCCGCTCGAAGAGCGCGTCGTACGTCTCGTCGGCGACGACCGGATCGTTCCGGACGTAGTACCGGTAGTCGTGGTAGTCGATCGCCTCCCGGAGGCGCTCGACCTGCGTCCCGGCCTCCTCGGCGGACAGCTCCTCGACGTCGCGGAACGACAGGTCGGGGTCCCGTACGTAGGGGTTGTCCTCGGGTTCCTCAACCATCGAGGGCGGACCGCAGCTCGTCGAGCGGTCGGGTGTTCAGGACGTCGCTCGCTGTACACCAGCCCCGGCGGGCCTGCGAGACGCCCAGGTGCATGAACCCCAGCTCGCCGGTCGTGTGCGCGTCCGTCGAGACGACGTACTCGACCGTCCCGCGGTACTCCCTCACTGCCTGCCAGTCGAGGTCGAGCCGCTCGGGCTGGGCGTTGATCTCGATCGCGACCGACGCGTCGGCTGCGGCTGCCACCACCGCGTCCAGATCGAGGTCGAGGGGCTCGCGCTCGTTGAGCAGCCGGCCGGTCGGGTGCGCGAGCACGTCGACGGGGGTCTCTTCTAACGCCCTGACGACCCGGGCGGTCGGATCCGACGGGCGGCTGTGGAGTCCGGCGACGATCAGGTCACACCGGTCGTACCAGTCGTCGGGGACGCCGAGCCCCTCGTCGGTGATCTCGGCCTCGACGCCCTGGAGGACCGTCACGTCCAGGTCATCGTCGGCGTTGACCGCCTCGACCGCCTCGCACTGCCGGTCGAACGCCCCCTCGTCGAGCCTGCTCGGGATCGGCGCGCCCGGCCCGTGGTCCGAGACGAGGACGTACGCCAGCCCCCGCTCGTCGGCGGCGGCGGCCATCTCGCGGACGTCGTGCGAGCCGTCCGAGAAGTCGGTGTGGAGCTGCAGGTCGCCCCGGACGTCGTCGAGTTCGACCAGGTCCGGGAGCTCGTCCGCGGCCGCCGCCTCGACTTCGCCGGTGTCCTCGCGGAGCTCCGGGGGGATCCACGCCAGGTCGAGCGCGTCGTAGACTCCCTCCTCGGTCTCGCCGGCGAGCCGCTCGCCCGCGCGCTGGCCGTCGCCCGCGTCCTCGACGTCGTCGTCCGTGGCGAAGAGGCCGTACTCGTTGAGCTTCCAGTCGCGTCCGATCGCCCGGTTCCGGAGCGCGATGTTGTGGTCCTTCGACCCGGTGAAGTAGACGAGCGCGGCGCCGTACTCCCCCGGCTCGACGATCCGGAGGTCCATCCGGAGGTCGCCGGAGACGAGGACCGACGCCTTCGTCTCCCCCCTGGCGAGGACCTCCTTCACGTCGTCGTGCCCGCAGAAGACCGCCATGGCCGCGTCCGGTTCGGCGGCGGTGGCCAGCACGTCGATGTCGCCGACGGTCGGGCGCCGCCGCCGGAACGAGCCGACCACGTCGACCCGGTCGAACGCGTCCGCCTCGCGGAGCCGTGATTCGACGTCCTCTGCGACGGGGAACGCCCGCCCGAGGAGCATCCGCTCCTGGCCACGCTTGGCCAGCTCGACGTGCGCCAGGATGTTCCGCTGTGATTTCTCGCCGAACCCCTCGACCTCCGCGATCCGACCCTCCTCGGCCGCGCGCTCGAGGTCCTCGAGCGTCGCGACGCCGAGTTCCAGGTAGAGTTTCTTGGCGGTCTTTGGCCCGACGCCCTCCACGCTCGTGATCGCCTCGATGTCGATCGGGAGGTCCGCGCGCAGCTCCTCGTAGTAGTCGAGTTCGCCGGTGTCGAGGTACTCGGCGATCTTGCCCGCGATCGACTCGCCGACCCCCTCGATCCCCTCGAGCTCGCCCCGCTCGTAGACGTCCTCGACGTCCTCGGAGAGCGACTCGACGTTGCGTGCGGCCGTCCGGTACGCCCGCGGTTTGTACTCGACCCCCCGTATCTCGAGGAAGTCCGCGATCTCGTAGAGCAGGGTCGCGATCTCCTGGTTCTTCATCCGTCTCTCCTCGTAGGAGGTCACGGACCCCGGATAAATGCTCCCCCGCCGACACCCGATCGTATCGACCAGATACTGGCGCGCACCCGGAGCGAAACGGTGAACCCGCTGTCCTGCGAGCGTCAGGAGCATGGAGCTGCCGGTCGTGACGCCCGCGATCGCCGTCGTGTTCGGCCTCGTCGCCGCCGCAGTCGTGCTGTTCGCGACGGAGCTGCTCTCCCCGGACGTGACGGCCATCTCCGTCGTCGTCGCCGTCGTCGTCCTCGAGCCGTGGACCGGTGTCGGGACCGAGACGGCGTTCGTCGGGTTCGCCAACACGGCGACGATCACCGTCACCGCGATGTACATGCTGAGCGAGGGGATCCACCGGACGGGGATCGTCCGCCGACTCGGCGCGTTCGTCGCCCGCGTCGCCGGGGACAGCGAGTCGCGCCTGCTGGCGACGACGCTCGTCCTCGCCGGCGGGATGGCGGGCGTCGTCAACAACACGCCGATCGTCGCCGTCCTCGTCCCGATGGTGACCGACCTGGCGAACGACTACCGGCTCTCCCCCTCGAAGCTCCTGATTCCGCTGTCGTACACCGCGATGCTGGGCGGGACGCTGACACTCGTCGGCACGTCGACGAACCTCCTGGCGAGTACCCTCTCCGCGCGTCTGCTCGACCGCCCGTTCTCGGTGTTCGAGTTCACCCACCTCGGCCTGCTCGGGCTGGCCGTCGGGATCGTCTACCTCCTCACCGTCGGACAGCGACTCCTCCCGGCTCGCGTGGCGCCGTCGATCGACCTGCTCGGCGCGTTCGACCTCCGCGGGCACGTCGCGCGGCTCTACGTCCGCGACGACTCGCCCCTCGTCGGCCGGTCGCTCGACAGCGCGCTCGCCGGGCTGCCGCTCGACTCCGACACGGACGTCGTCGAGGTCGTCCGCGGGGAGCGCCGGTACGCCGCCCCCGGCCCGGCGTTCGAACTGGCGGCCCGGGACGTCGTCACCCTCAGGGCTGACCGTCCCGCGGTCCGGGCCCTCGCGTCGGCGTTCGACCTCTGGCCGCTCCCGTGGGTGCGGGTTGCCGACCTCGACGTGGACCTGCCGGCGGGCGTCGGGACCCTCGTCGAGGTGCGGGTGCCGTCCGGCTCCGACCTCGCGGACCAGCGTGTCGGTGACGTCCGCTTCAGACAGCGGTACGAGGCGACGATCCTCGCGGTTCGACGGGGCGAGACGGTGATCCGGGACCGGTTCGAGGACGTCGTCCTCGAGGTCGACGACACCCTCCTGGTGCGCACCGCGGGCGACAACGTCGACGTCCTGCGCGACACGGCGAACCTCGTGGTGACTGCCGTCGCGGCGGGCGGTCCGATCGACCGGGAGCCGACGGGGACCGACCGGGAGGAGAAGGCGCCGACGACCGTCGCCGTCGTCGCGGGCGTGGTGGCCGTGGCGGCGCTGGGGCTCGTCTCGATCGCGATCGCGGCGCTCGCCGGCGTCGTCGCCATGATCGTCGCCGGCGTGCTCGAACCCGAGGAGGCGTACGACGCGGTCTCGTGGGACGTCGTCTTCCTGCTGGCGGGCATGATCCCGCTCGGGATCGCACTGGAGAACTCCGGGGGCGCGACGTTCGTCGCCGACCTCGTCGTCCTCGTCGCCGGCGCGCTCCCGCCGCTGGCCGTCGTCGGGCTGTTCTACCTCGTGACGGCCGTCGTGACGAACCTCGTCAGCAACAACGCGACGGTCGTCCTCATGATCCCGGTCGCCGTCGACGTCGCGGCCCAGCTGGGGGCCAACCCGTTCGCGTTCGTCCTCGCGGTCACGTTCGCGGCCAGCACGTCGTTCCTGACGCCCGTGGGCTACCAGACGAACCTGATGGTCTACGGCCCGGGCGGCTACGAGTTCACGGACTTCCTCCGCGTCGGCGCGCCGCTGCAGCTCCTCATGGCCGTGGTCACGACCCTCGGGATCTGGGCGTTCTGGGGGCTGTAAGCGACGCGGCCCGCGGTATCCCCTCCCACGCCGGCGATAGCGCGGGCGCGGATCGGGGGATCGCGACACCTCCCGGGGCGACACCTCCCGGACGCCCCCGCCGCAGGGTCCCTCAGGAAACCTCCACGTAGCCGTCGACCGGCTCCTGGCCCTCCGTGAGCGGGTGGTCCTCGTGGACGCTCCGCAGGTGGACGTCGACGTCGCCCTCCGCGTCGAACTTCTCGACGAGCGCCTCCGCGTCGGCCTTCGAGTCGAACCGGACCCGGCTGCCGACCTCCTCGCGGTACTCCGCGATCGCGGGGCTCGCCGCCGCCGCCTCGTCGGTGATCTCGATCAGGTAGGCCATGGCGTCCCCTCGGCCGGAACGGAAGAAAAGTCCCTCGCTCGTTCGCCTCGCTCGCCGACACTACTCCGTCGCGGGATCCCGGGAGGACGTGGAGCGACGAGCGAGCGCCGTCGGTCCGGGGCGACGACGAGGGGGTGGCTCACACACCGACGAGGCGATCGGGCTCTCGACGGCGCCGGGGGCGTAGCGACGCGTCACGTTCGGTGTCCGATCCCCCTCGGGAGACGGACTCTACCCGTCCTCGCCGCGTTCCTCGCCGTGTTCGGCACAGAGGACCTCGCCGGTCTCGGTGTCGAAGTAGAACGGCTCGCCGGGTGCGATCCGCCTCCCGTCGACCCCGCAGCCGTCGGCGTGTTGCAGGAAGTACTTCCCCTCCTGGCGACCCGTCTCGAGCCGGCCGGCGGCGACCGCGAACCGGACGAGTCCCTCTCCGATCTGGGTGCGCTCCGTCGAGTCGGCCGTCTCGAACCGGATCAGTGGCACGGCGGGTCGTTCCGTCGGCTCGTAGATAAACGCTCGTCCGGCCGGTCCGTCCACCCCACCCGTCCCCTCCGTCTCGGGTCGCCTCGTCACCCGCTCACTCCCGACTGTACGAGGTGATCCGGCCCCAGCTCGACTTCTTGCCCCAGAGCCCCGACCGCATGCACTCGCACTCGACGATCTGCGAGTTGTCGACGAAGAGGTTGACGTTCGGGCCGAAGTTCTTGATGTACCACTCGAACACCTGCGGGTCGGCCGCCTCGAAGACGCAGTTCTCGACGCCGAGCTCGTTGGCGATCTCGAAGGCGACGTCGGTCCGCCAGTCGCGGACGCGCTCGGTGATCCCCTCCGACTCGACCATGATCTTGTAGGCGCCGGCGTCGAGGTGCCGGCGGGCCTCCTCGATCGCGCTCGCGGGGTCGATCGCCGCCTCGCGCTCCAGCTCCTCGACGCTCGACGCGCCGCCCGCACCGAACTGGACGTTGATCTCCGGTTTGGCCTTCAGCCCGTGGTCCTGGACCAGCTCCGTGAGCGCCACCGTGTCCTCGGCGTCGATCGCGAGGAACCCCGACGAGACCTCCACGACGTCGAAGCCGAGCTCGCCGGCCTCGGCGACGTACGCCTCGACCTGGTCGTGGTCGCGGACGAGGACGTTCTCGACGAAGCCGCCGGTCGACACCTGGACGTCGAACTCGTGGCACGTGTCGATCAGCTCGCGGACGGCCGACTCGGGCATCAGCGCGAACGAGCCGCCCGAGAACTTGTAGATGTCCACGTAGTGGCCCATGGTCTCGAGGAGGTCCCGGAGCTCCCGCGGGCCCATCGGGTCGTAGTACGGTCCCCGGATCTCGGTGATCCCGCGATCGCGCGGCTTGTCCGGACGGTCGTTGACGTGCAGGAAGTCGAACGCACGGTCGGCTACCGGCATGGCGGGTGGGAGGTTCGCCGGCCGGGCACTTGAGTGTGGGTTGCGCTGGCGGTCGCTGACTCCGACGTCGCGTCCGACGGCGGGACGAGGACGGCGAACCGACACGGGTACGATCCCCGGAACCGGACCACCGAAGGCTCCCCGGAGCCGGACCACCGAAGGCTCCCCGGAGCCGGACTCGGACTCGGACCCCCGGACGCGGAGGCGTGGTTCCCGGAGCCTTCCCCGGCACGCACCGTCGGCGGCGACTTCGAGACGGCCGTCGGTCGTTCGGCTCCGTGGCTTCCTCGTCGAGGCTCCGGGAGAGTCCAGTGGCGCGCGAGCCCGATCCGTTCGGGCGCAGGCCGAGCGAGCCGCGACGCTGACACCCGGGTTGGTTTCCCGACGTGGCCGTAGCTGGCACACTTATCTCCCGAGCGTGCGTAGCCGAAGCATGGGATCGTCGCTCGAGGAGATCGAGTTTCTCGCCCGCTCGGACCATCGAACGGAGGTGCTCGGCGCGCTCGCCGACCGTCCGCTCGACCGGAGCACCCTCCGTACCGTGACGGGAGCCTCCTCGCCGACGATCGGCCGGATCCTCTCGGACTTCGCGGACCGCCGATGGACGACCCGGACCGGCCGGACCTACGAACTGACGCCGCTGGGCGCGTTCGTCGCCGAGCGGTTCGGCGACCTCCGCGACGCGATGGAGACGGAACGCAGGTTGCGCGACGTCTGGCGGTGGCTCCCGCGCGAGATGGAGGGGTTCACCGTCGACCTCTTCACCGACGCGGTCGTCTCGTATCCGGGGCCCGGATACCCGTACGAACCAGTCGAGCGCGTCACGCAGTTGATCGAGGGGACGACGGGCATGCGCGGGTTCGGAACGACCGTGTTCAAGTCGATCAACAACGAGACGGTCTGTCGGTGTGTCCACGAGGGGATGGCGTACGAGTACATCTACTCGCCCGAGATCCTGCGGGCGACAGTCGCGTGGAACCCTCGCCGGGTGTTCGAGGCGGCCTCGTGCGAGAACTGCACCATCCTCCTGCACGACAGCCTCCCCGACGAGGGGCGGTGTGGCCTCGGGATCTTCGACGACCGGATCGGCATCTGCTGTCACGACGCCGAGACGGGGCTGCTCGAGGCGCTCGTCGACACCGGCGCTCCCGAGGCCCGGGAGTGGGCCGTCTCGGTCTTCGACCGCCACCGGGCCGACGCCCGCCCGCTCACCGCCGCCGAGGAAGCCGACCTGTTCCCGCGGGAGCTGCTGGCCTGAACGGACGGCCCGATCCCGACCCGGCGGCCGGATCCGCCCCGCCGGATCGCGGCCGAGGGCAGGAGTCGCGTTTCACGGGCTGAAATATTTCACTGGAAAACTACATTTATCGGGCGAAGCGTACAGGGACGTCGGACGCCGAACCGACGACACGTCGCACCCGACTGGCACCACGCGCCACCGGGAAACCGAGTGCCGGGACGGGCCCCGGGTACGGTCCGACGTTCCGACGGAGCAGACGCACCATGGCCAATAGAACCACACCCACCGAGGAACGATCGACCCGAGCGAACGTCGGCGACGCGGCCGTCGAAACGATCCGCAGCCAGCTCCGCGGCCCGGTCTTCACTCCTGAGGACGCGGGGTACGAGGAGGCGACGGTGATCTGGAACGGGATGATCGACAGGTCGCCCGCGCTCGTCGTCCAGCCCACGGGGACGGCCGACGTGGTGGCCGCGGTGAACGTCGCCCGGGAGCACGACCTCTTGCTCTCGGTGAAGGGTGGCGGCCACCACATCGCGGGGACGGCACTCGCCGACGGGGGACTAACCGTCGACATGTCGCGGCTACGCGGCGTCCTCGTCGATCCGGACGAGCGGACCGCGACGGCACAGGCCGGGTGTCTCCTCGGCGACCTGGACCGCGAGACACAGCTGCACGGCCTGTGTACGCCCGTCGGGTTCGTCTCCGAGACGGGACTCGCCGGGCTCACGCTGGGTGGCGGGTTCGGCTACCTGACCCGGCGGTTCGGCTGGACGGTCGACAACCTGCTCGCGGTCGAGATCGTCACCGCGGACGGCCGAGTGCGTCGGGCGAGCCGCGAGGAGCACGGCGACCTCTTCTGGGCGACCCGCGGCGCGGGCCACAACCTCGGCGTCGTCACGTCGTTCACCTACCGCCTGCACGAGGTCGGGCCGACCGTCTACGGCGGGCTCGTCGCCTGGCCCTCCGAGCGCGCCGAGGCGGTGCTGGACGCCTACCGGGCGTTCACCGCCGAGGCGCCCCGGGAGCTGACCGCGTTTCTGCTCCTGCGTCGGGCCCCGCCGGCCCCCTTCGTCCCGGAGGCGTGGCACGGCGAACGGATCTGTGCGATGGCCGTCTGCTACAGCGGTGACCTCGACGACACCGAGGCAGCTCTCGCCCCGATCCGGGCGATCGGGGACCCGATCGTCGACACCATGCAGGAGCAGCCGTACACCCGGCTCCAGTCGTACCTCGACGGGACCCAGCCGAAGGGCAAGCACTACTACTGGAAGACCGAGTTCGCCGGCGAGCTGAGCGACGGTCTCCTGTCCACGATGCGATCGCTGGCGGCCGAGAACCCGATTCCGGGGGGACAGCTCGTCGTCGCCCACCTCGGTGGCGCCGTCAACGAGCGCGACGACGACGACGGGGCCGTCGGAAACCGGGACGCCCGCTACGTGTACGGTGCGGCGGGGATGTGGGACCCGGACGACCCCGACGGCGACCGGTATTGCGACTGGGTCCGCGACGCGTGGGAGCAGTTCCGCCCGTTCTCGACCGGCGGGAACTACGTCAACTTCCAGACCGCCGACGAGGACGACGAGCGGATCCGGGCCACGTACGGTACCAACTACGATCGGCTCGTCGAGGTCAAGACGAAGTACGATCCGGAGAACCTGTTCCGCGTGAACCGGAACGTATCGCCCGCGTCAGCCTCCCTCGACTGAAGTCGTCGGCTCGTCAGTCGACTCCCCTTCTGCCGTCGCAGTGATCAGGCGAAACGGTCCGGGAGGACCGCCTGTCTCGCACTTCGCGATCGATGGCGGCGCAGCCCGGTGTCGCCGACGAACGAGGGTCCCTCTTCGACCGAGCTAGCCGCCGTCCGCAGTGCGCCGGTCCCGACCACCTCCCACCTGTCGATCCGGCCGCGCGTACGATGGCGCCGCCTCCGTAATCGCATGGCACCAGCGGAACGTCGACCCACCCCTTCGAGTTTCGGCAGGACATCGTCGTTTCGATCCCGAACAGGAGAGGTCCGATCCGACCGTCGGCTCCGACGAGGGACCGTCAGTCTCCCGTCCCTGTCTCCTTCGCCGGTTGATTGGTGCGGAGTAGCTGCTCACGCTGTGAATTCCACGATCGTGATCGGTCGGTCGGGCAGTAGAAGACTCCGGGGACGGGTCGTGCCGGCGGCTCGGTGCCGGGGGCCTACCACCGTAGAAACCGTTCCGAACCCGGTCTCGAGGTCGAATCGAGCGTCCACTGTGCCGTGTCTCCCGTCCCCCACTCGGTGGACCCGTGGCGCCCCCGCTATCGGGATCGACCGGTCGGGGAGACGAACCGGACGTCGGCGTTCACGTGGAGGTTGGACCCGTCCGTGCGGTAGTGCCCGTCCCTCCCGTGCCCGTCGAACTCCTCGTTGCCGTCGTCTCTGTGCAGCATCGCCACGAGGCCGTAGGTTCCCGGGTTCGGAACCGTCTCCAGCGGCACCGCCACCCCGCCGTAGTGGCCGGGGTCGAGGTACCCCGTGATGCCGAAGACGTCGTGCCTGTGGTCGTGACCGGCGTGGTCCCCTCCCGTGGCGTCGCCGTCGTTCCCGCCACCGCTTCGAGTTCGACCGCCGTTCCCCCGTCCGGCGGACCCGGACACGCCGTCGACGAGACGTGTGCTCTCGTGGTGCCCTTCCGACGCCGGCTCGTCGTGCACCATGACGAAGCCGCCCTCTGGCAGGTCCGCGCGGGCGACGAGCACGCTCCGCGTGTCGACGTCCAGGCGGCGCGTCTGTCGGTGAAACTCGATGCGTGGTTCGTCCGGGTCGTGACCGGCGCTGGCCGCTCCGGCGCCGAGGCCCGTGGCCACCCAGGCGGCCGCGCCGAGCCGTCCGAGCACTGCCCGCCTCGATCTCGGTCGCATACCGACGAAAAGTGCGTCGATCGCTAATACCGGTTTCGGCGTTCCCCCTCAGCACCGCTCCCGTCGATCGACCGATCGCTGGACGCGTGCGTCCGTGCTGTCCGCGACGCGATCCCACACCGTCGGCGACCCCCCGGGTTCGAAGCTATATCGATCCCAACACGAACCACTCCGGCTTCGAAGTCGTCTGCGTTTCTCCTCGCGAATCGTTGTTCCGACACGGTCGACTCGTCGACGACAGCCGAGGAGAACAAGCGTATCGTCCATCGTATTCGCGAAGAGGTCGAGGAGCGGGGGAACCTCGACGCGATCGACGAGATATTCACCGAGGACGCCGTGGTACACACCCCGGTGGGGGAGTTCAGTGGCCACGAGGAGATCAGGGAAACGGTCGAACGGGACCGCGACGCGTTTTCGGGCTCCACGGAGACGATCCACGACGTGATCGCGGAGGGTGATACCGTCGCCGTCCGACTGACGGAGCGGGGAACCCAGGACGGCGAGTTCGTGGGGATGGATCCAACCGGCAAGGAGTACGCGATACAGACTATGGCCTTCCTCCGCCTCGAGGACGGAAAGGTCGCCGAACGGTGGGTACAACCGGACACCCTCGGATTCGTGCAACAACTCGGCTTGAACCCCGAAGACCTCGGGACAGCGATGCCGACCGACGACGACTGATATGGGTTGTCGTAGCTGGTCGGACGAATCGAGCCGTCCGACCAGCCACGTCCCCGGAAGTCGAGTTCGGTGGCCGAGTCGACCTCGAACTGGACGACCTCGGGCTCGCCGGCGAGCAGGTCGGGAAGTGCCGCCCGTAGCTCCGCGACGTGCTCCTCTCGGCGTGTCCACCGAACGCCGCCTCGTCCTCGTACCGTTCGACGAACTGGAACACGGAAGGCTCCTGGACGTCCGTCGTGACACGGTAGCCGATGGTCCCGTCTTCCTCCCGCGAGCGTGCTGCGACCTCTCGACACAGTCCGACTGCCTCGTCGTGTTTGTCCGGGTCGGTCGGGAACGTCGCGTGGACGACGATCATTGCGCGTCCAGCGGCGACACGAGGAATCGTATAACCTCCCCAGCAGTGCGTACGGGTCGTCCGGACGGCAGTCGTCGTCGCCGGCTTCGGGGATCGGACGAACGTTCTCGTCGGTCGAACTCGATCCCCGCTCGACCTCCGATCGCCGGCCAACCGATGGACAGCCGGCGTCGACCTCCCGAACAACGGGACGCACGGTCCACGCTCGACTCGCCCCCCTGCCGGCGATCCCGACCCGGATGGACCGACGGGACCGTCGGCGACCCGGTTACCCGACAGCCACCGGTGGTCGATACCTCGTCGACGTCGACGCCGGTCGTCGAGTCGGGACGTCGGGTACGATTCGG
>Ga0207797_1000175_pt1 | contig 46189 bp, 30 predicted proteins | sample PRCRCaboRojoPR_6_FD_187275 | JGI IMG/M metagenome (GOLD analysis project Ga0207797, IMG submission 187275) | Marine sediment microbial community from Cabo Rojo, Puerto Rico - PR CR 10% Liquid 1 (SPAdes) | ecosystem: Environmental > Aquatic > Marine > Coastal > Sediment | place: Cabo Rojo, Puerto... | reverse complement strand
CGATCGCCTCATCCAGACGCTCGCCGGGAATGCCCATCCAGAGCCGTAGCTGCAGTTCGGCCTCGCGCTGCAGCCGCTGGTAGGCGCGGAACGCCGGGGGCCCGTCAGCCCCTCCCATGATGCGGTGATCATGCACCCCCGTCAGCCCCAGACGATGGAGCGCGCCGAACCCCTCCCGCATCGCCTCCACAGCCTGTCCCTCGGACGGTTCGGGGATTGCATCCCGTACCCGGCTGATAGCCAGCTCGCGCAGCACCCCCGTCGGCCGGCCCGACCCGTCGCGGTCGATGCGCCCCTGCGGCGGATCCGGCGTCTCGGCGTCGATACCCGCCTCTCGCAGCGCCTCGCTGTTCGCCACCGCCAGATGCAGATCGCTCCGCCAGACGACGACCGGGTGGCGGGGAGCCACATCGTCCAGGTCGTCCCGGCTAGGCATCTGCGGCTTCGGCCAGCGGGTCTCGTTCCACCCCTGCCCCACAACCCATTCGCCGGTTGACCGTTCGTTGGCCGCCTCTGCCACTCGCTGGCAGAGCTCCTCCAGCGAGCGAACCTCGACGAGTGAGAGACGCTGCCGGCTGAGAGACCAGCTGTAGTAGTGAAAATGCGCGTCTGTCATACCGGGCACCACCCGGCGGCCTCCAAGGTTGAGCTGACGCGTCCCCGAACCCGCCAGCGCTCGCACCTCGGCGTCGTCCCCCACAGCCACGAAACGGCCACAGGCTATGGCCACCGCGCTGGCCCGAGGCATCTCTGGCGACTGGGTGTGCAGTTTTCCGTTATAGAGAATCAGATCGGGTCGGATGCGGTCGGTGGATCGTCCCCGCTCCGCAGGATGCTCAGCCATCTAGGACCTCCAGGACTGGCGAAGCCAGCATCAAGAACCACTTCTAACAAGAAGAACATCTAGCCTCACGTCACAGCCTCCGCGCCCCACAAGCCGGGGGCCTCAAAGGACCGAGGGGAAGAGGACGGCTGCTCAGCCGCCAGGGTCCGGATCAAACGAACCAACGTCCGGACCATGCGCTCGATGCGTTCGGGATCGCCGTGGAATGGCCTCGGCAGCGTCGCGTCCTCGCGTCGCTCGACCACGCGAAGGAGAGGATGGAGCTCAAGCTGCGCCGCGGGCACGTCCAGACACTGCGAGGCGAAACGCGTGATCGTCTCCTGACCCTCCATCCCCCGGGCGGTGAAGGTATCATCGACGTCGAGGCGATCGGGGAAAGCAGCGTCACGCCGGAAGCCGTGCGCCTCCAACTGCGCGATGATCCGGTCGCGCTGCTCGGGGCAGCTCCGTCCCTCCATAGTGCCCAATGCCACCCCAAACGATCGATCCGGCGCTGTGCCGTGGATGTCGACCACGAAACGGACCCCTCCCGATGCCACGATACGACCTAGACGCTGCTTGTAGGGCACGTCCGTGTACCAGTTCGGATCGGTGGGGGAGCGACGGCGAGCGTAGAGGGCGTGCGCGCCGGTCAGACTGGCGACCAAGCAGACCAGCGCTCCCGTGAACTCCTCCTCTTCCTTCCGCTCGCCACGCCGCGTATGCACCGCAGCGTGGGGCGCGGAGAGGAGGATCGGCAAGGCACCCGGCAGCTGTCCCAACCGGGACGTCCCCTCCGGCGGCTCTCGATAGCGAACGTCCGCCTCCAACGCCACTAGGCGCTCAAGCCAGCCTGACAAGAGTGCCTCTTAGCGCGAAAGCTCGCTCAGGAGGCTCATGAAATGGATGCTGGTCTCGATCCCCCGATAGAAATTGGGGAGATGGAACTTCTCGTTGGGGGAATGGAGACGATCGTCGGGCAAGCCGAAGCCCATCAGAATCGTCTCGATGCCCAGAATGCTCTGGAACTTGGCGACGACGGGGATCGAACCGCCGCGGCGGACGAGAAGTGGGGCCTTGCCAAAGGCCTCAGCATAGGCCTTGGACGCCGCCTCCATCATCGGGCTATCCCGGTCGACGATAGCCGGCTCGCCGCCGTGCAAAGGACGGACCTCCACGTCTACCGCCCGCGGTGCCAGCTCCTCGATATACCCACCGACGAGCTCAGCGATCCTGTCGGGATCCTGATCAGGCACCAGACGCATCGAGATCTTGGCGAAAGCCTTGCTTGGGAGCACCGTCTTGGCGCCTGGTTCCGTATAGCCGCCCCAGATGCCGTTGACGTCCAAGGTGGGGCGGGCCGTAGTCCGCTCCACGATGGTGTAGTCCGGCTCCCCCCAATCGGTCTTCACACCGGCCTCCTCCAGCCACGCCTGGCGGTCGAAGGGCACATCGGCCAGTTCGGCGCGTTCCTCTGCCGAGAACTCCTGCACATGGTCGTAGAAGCCGGGGACGGTGATGCGTCCGCTCTCATCCTGCAGCTGGTCGACGATGGTGCACAATGCATTGATGGGATTGAGCACGGCGCCGCCATAGAGGCCGGAGTGAAGGTCGTGATCCGGCCCGGTGATCTCCACCTCCAGGTAGGCAAGACCGCGCAGTCCGTAGACGATGGACGGTACGCCTTCGCGCACGAAGCCCGTGTCGGAGATCACCGCCACATCCGCCGCCAACAGATCCTGGTGCTCGCGGATGAAGGGTTCCAGGCTGGGGCTGCCGCACTCCTCCTCGCCCTCGAAGATGCACTTGACGTTGACGGGCAGCCCACCCTGGCTCTCGATGAACGCCTCGACAGCCTTCACGTGCGTATAGAGCTGGCCCTTGTCGTCGGACACGCCCCGCGCGAAGACGTCCTCGCCCACCACGGTCGGCTCGAAGGGCGGCGTCTCCCAGAGATCCACCGGGTCGGGGGGCTGGACGTCGTAGTGGCCGTAGATCAAGATCGTCGGCGCCTCCGCATCGGCCTCCGTCCACGCCCCGTAGACCACCGGATGTCCAGACGTGGGCATCACCTCGGCCTCGGAGAAGCCCGCCTTCACCATCCTGTCTCGCAACCAGGCCGCAGCGCGCTCGATGTCCGACTTGTGCTCATCCTGCGTGCTGACGCTGGGGATGCGCAGGAACGCCTCTAACTCCTTCAGGAATGAGTCACGATGAGATCGCGCATACTCTAAAGCTTCCACCTATCACCTCTCGTCGTTCAATCGCCAAGACCCGGTCATCGAGCCCTAAGCGTCAGTAGGCCCAAACGCGTTCCAAGGGGATCGTGGGTGTCGCCCCGCTTACCGCAGTCGCTGGGTCGACACAGTCACCGGGTCGACGCAGTCACCCGAGATCCCTGCCCTCGTCCTGGATCTGGCAATCGGGTCACCTGACCCTGGACGAGCAAGTCCGCTGAGCCTCCAAAGCAACGTCACGTTTCAACACCTCATTATACACCACAGAAGCGTGATGGGAAAGCCCCGAAGGGTATTGTCAAGGGCGGCTGAACATGCTATACTCGTCCAGCCGGAGAGAACACGTCGTCTCTCCGGCAGCGCTGGACCAACCAGCGCGGAAGTGACTTGAAGGGCCACACAAACGACGCAGGCACGTATGACAAGAGAGAGGCAGAGAGCCGGAGCGATCGTCGAAAACCTCCCGTTGGGCGTGATCGTCGTCGATGACGAGATGCACGTCGTCTATCTGAATCCCATGGCGGAGGAGATCGTTGGGTGTGCCCCGCTTTGCGTAGTCGGGAGACGCCTCCCGGACCTCCTCGGACCGGAGATCGTGTCCGAGAGGAGCGTCCTGGCAGAGGCGATGGCGACGGGCCGGCGGATCGAGCCACGCGTGACGACAGTCGGGAGCGACACCACCGAGACCGGCGGTCATACAGATGAGCGAGGGCAGCGAAGACTCCTCGTTGGAGCAGCCCCGGTCGAGGGCGGATACCTGCTCAGCCTCCAAGAGCCGGACCCTTTCCACCAGATCGAGGCCAGGAAGGTCTCCGACATCTCCCACGACATGCGTAGCCCCCTGGCGTCCATCCGCGCCTACACAGAGCTCCTGGTCGACGGGGTCGACGGCGGGGACCCTGAGCTTCGTCAGCAGTTCCTGGAGGTCATCGACCAGAGAACGTGCTACCTGACGGACTTGATCGTCAACCTGACGGGGCTGGTGCGATGGCGCCTGGGCTTCCTGGAGTTGGTCAAAGCCCCCGTCTCACTGCGCAAGTTAGCCAGCGAGGCCATCTCCGCTTTCGAGATGCGGGCTCGCTGCCGGGGAGTGCGCCTGGTTCTGGATGTAGCGCCCGACCTAGATCCAGCTCTGGCGGACCGCGATGCTATGTCCACGCTGCTAAGCAACCTGATCGACAACGCTGTCAAGTTCAGCACGTCTGGCGGCGACGTGGTCATCACGCTACGACAGAGCGAAGGGCATCAGATCGTCAGTGTGACCGACGAAGGGTGTGGCATCGCCGCAGGCGACCTGCCGCGCATCTTCGAGCCGTTCTACCGCGGCGGCAACGTCATCGCGATGGGCCTGGAGGGGATCGGTTTGGGGCTCGCCCTGGTGAAGATCGTTGCGGAGGCCCATAGGGGGACGGTCGAGGTGGCAAGCGAAGAGGGAGAAGGGACGAAGGTGACGGTCACGTTGCCTGTAGAGGAGAACGCTCTGCCTCAACCTTGACGGTCACCTCCTGCTGGCCAAGGAGGGCCGGTGGATCGTGGAGCGCGCCCGTGCGACAGGGATAGACACTCACCGTATCGGCTACACGCTCCAGCCGAAACCACATCCCGGCAAGGGGCTCCACGCACTTCATCTGCTCAAAGGGGATCGCGGGTCGACGGAGTCACCCGGATCCCCAGTCACAGGGCTGGCAGTGTTCATCTCACCCTCCATAGCCGAGACTCGGCAAACGGCTCACAAGTGACCTATGGCGAGCGCCTAGACGGTCATAGACTCCCGCCGTCATATGCCGAGTTGGCGCCACATGGTCCACACCATGATCCAGCCATTCCGCGCCCGACACCCCGGGTCGCAGCGACGCTCAGAGTCATAGATGAACAGCTACCAACAGGGAGATCGATCAGCGGTTCTCCAGACGGAAGCCGTGACCGCGCACCGTGACGATGTACTCGTGATCGGGATCCAAGGCGGCGATCCGGTCTCGGAGCCGATGAACAAGGGCGTCAATCGCCTGTTCTGTGACGCCGAAGGCCTCCTCCTCCGACCAGACCTCATCCACGATCTCCTCGCGAGAGACGACCTGCCCCTCATTGGCAACAAGAATGCTCAAGAGCCGGTACTGGGCCGGCGACAGCGGAGGCGACAACTCATGGCCGCCGATGAAGACCCGTTTGGCTGGTCGATCGATACGCAATCCCCTGTACGGGCCCTCTAGCTCCAGGGGGACCGTCGCGTCGGCGCCAACGAACCCCAGCTTGATGTAGAGAGCGATCTGGATCTCGTCACCATCCTTCAGACGGTATGGCTGATCGCGGACCCGATCACCGTTGACGTAGGTGCCGTTCTTGCTTCCCAGGTCCCGCAGCACGTACCCACCATCGTCCCGCTCTATCTGCGCGTGTTGGCGCGAGACCTGTCGCTTCGGCAGCACGACGTCACAATCACCCGACCGCCCGATCGTCGTGCAATCCTGATCCAGGATCCACCGTTCCCCCTTCAACTCACCTTCGTAGGCAATCAGGATCGGTCTATCTTGTTGCGGCATGTTGCCTCCTTGACAGAATACTTGTTCTCATCTATGATGAATAGCGGAGAGGAAGAAGAGAGGATAGGCCCTTGAGCCGTCTGCTTAAACCGAAAACCGTCCTGCGTGGACGCTATAGAATCGTGTCTGTCGTCGGTCAGGGAGGCATGGGCGCCGTCTACCGCGCTGAGGACCTCCGTCTGGAGGGACGCATCTGCGCGGTCAAAGAGGTGCGCCCAGACCCCGACGCGACGCCTGCTATGCTGGCCCAGTCGCGTGAACAGTTCCTTCGCGAGGCAACCACCCTGGCCCGGCTGGATCATCCCAACCTCCCAAAGGTCTCGGATACCTTCCACGAGGGCGGGCGCGAGTACCTGGTCATGGACTTCGTCGAGGGGAAAGATCTGCGACAGGCTGTGGAGGAGAAGCGTGGCGAGGGGGTCTTCCTTGACGAGCACAAGGTGCTCCGCTGGACCCATCAGTTGTGCGATGCGCTGAGCTACCTTCACAGTCGAAAGCCTCCCGTCCTCCATCGCGACATCAAGCCGTCGAACATCAAACTGACCCCCACAGGCTTGATCAAGTTGGTCGACTTCGGGCTGGTCAAGCTTCTCGCCACCGACAAGGCCCGCACCGTGACGGTGCTACAAGGACGAGGCACGGCCGCTTACACGCCGCTGGAGCAATACGGTGGGGACACAGGACACACAGACGTTCGATCTGACATCTACTCCTTGGGGGCCACCCTCTACCATCTGCTCACAAACCAGCCCCCGGCGGACGCCAAACAACGCTTCCTCAACCCGGACGTTCTGCGTCCACCGAGCGAACTCAACCCGCATATCTCGCCCTCGGTGGAGCACGCCATTCTCTCCGCCATCGCCATGCACCCCAACGAGCGCCCGCAGACCATATCGGCGTTCCGTGAGAGACTCCAAACGGGTTCTCTGATCTGGGCATGGTCCACGGTGGAAGGCAACCCTTCGCTGCTCTCGCTGGTCCTCGAGTCAACGGACTGGCAGCGAGCGCTCAGGGAGAACCGAGAGCTGCTACTTCTGGCCACAGGACTGCTGGCCCTCTCCGTAATCGTGACGCTGATGTAGCAGTCAAGCTCTTCGAGCCCACTTGCGCCGATCGGTGAGCCAAGCGAATAGCAAGGCGATAGAGCTTCCGATCAAAGCTGCACCTCCTGCACCCCAGGCTGCTTCCTGAGCAACGAAGAGCCCCAAGAAGGAGCGACTCACCGCGTAGACCACGTAGATGGCAAGCCCGCCAACGATACACCACAGGGAGACACGCAGGGCTCGTGTCACCGTCTTATCGCCGAGACGCATGGCGTAGTAACCCGAGCCCCCGACGATGATGACCTCAGCCAGGACGATGAGTAGATCCCAGACGTGCGTATCTTGTTCGACAGGTGGCTCTGGCTGATCCGGGCCTACTACATCCGTCGGCGCCGCCGTCGGGGAAGCCGTTGGCGTGCCGCCGGCGATAGGGGTTGGCGTCGGCGTCGCGGTTGGCGTTGGCGTCGGCGTCGGCAAGGGCGTCGGCGAGGGGGTGGGCGTCACTATCGTGGCCGCCCCGCCCTCCTGAATGGTGATCTGCAAGGCAACCTGCCGGGGCACTGGGTCCGCCTGGACAGAGACATCGAGGCGGCCCGTTCGATCCAACGTCAGGGCTGCCTCCGCCACCCCGCCTCGTGTAGTCGCCACCATCGATTGCTCCAGGCCCTCCTGCGGGTAGTTGAAGACAAACCGGACGGGCGTACCATCGGGCACGATTTGTCCGTTGTGATCGACGATTGCTCCGGTGCGTAGCCGGAGCTGATCGCCCTTCTCCAACCGGGCCTCCGGGGTTGGCTGTACCTCCCCCGTCGGTTCTGCCGTCGGCTGCGCCTCTCCTGTCGGTTCCACCGTCGCCTGCTCCTGGGAGGGCGTTGGCGTGCCCTCCTCCTCGCCGGTGGGCTTGATCACGGAGTAGGTCACAGGAATCGTCTGCTCGGGGTCGGGCGACGTCTGCGTCCGCAGATCGTAGTTGATGCCGCCCACACTGACCGGGGGCTTACCCTGAGGCGCGAACTCGCCGAACAGGGCCCGCACCGAGGCCTTAACAAAGGACGTCAGGTGGCTATAGGCCACGTAGTAGGCGCTGAGCTTGCTGATCTCCGTGGCGTCCAGGCAGTAGGGCACGTCGTACGCCATCACGATGACGTGAGGATCCTGAAGCGCGTCAGCCCGCTCCGCCAGGAAGCGCTTCACTACGTCACTCTGAGATGGCCCATCGTTGGGGTTTAACATAGCGAAGATAACCCAGTCAGCCCTCTGCAACTCGTCGGCAACCGTGGGTGGGGTGGGCGTGGCTGTTTGCTCAACCGCCGTCGGCGTGACCTGCTCGTCGCCGGGGGAGATCGACGTTGGCGACGGGGAAGGGGGAAGCGATGGCGGGGCACTGAGGTAGCTCTCCAGCTGGGCAAACGTGAAGCTGGATATCAGCCGGGGATCGACCTGCCCGGTCGCATCTGGACCGTAGAATTGGACGATGGTCTGCTCCAAAGCGAACGGGTCCACATAGGGCCGAGACTCGCAGGTGAGACAGGCCCGCCTCTCCCTCGCGTCGGTGAAGATCACGATACGCTCCTCTTTCGTCGGAGGCGCGGGCACCAGGTCAGGCGACGGGGGGGAAAGAAGCGTGACAGCATCACGGGCAATACCCGATACAGCCTCGATATCGGGCTGCATCCGTTCGCCGACTGCGCTGAGCTCTGGTTTCACGTCCTCCAGATCGAACGTGCCACCATAGAGTGACAGCTTCAGCCGCAGAATACGCGCGACCGCCTCATCCACCTGCTTCTGGAACGAGGGCTCACTCTCGTACTTCTCGCGGAAGAACGTGATGGTGGATTTGACGTTGGCAACCTGATCGTCCCAGTCATCGCTGACGCCGAACTGCGAGAGAAAGAGGAGATCATTGCCGGCAAGAAAGGCGTCCTGGGCGATCCGCCGTCCATTGAAGGCCTGCTCACCGGGCGCGTAGAAGCGACGCAAGGCCCGCAGGCCCAGTGCATCGGAGAGGGTCACGCCCCCCGCCTCACGCCAGCTCGACATCTCGGGGAGGGTGAGGAATTGCTGTAGGATATTGCTGTCGACGCTGACGGGTAGCGTCGTGATGAAGCGCCCTCCTCCAAGCCCCTGGAAGCGAATGTGAGAGACTATCAACCCGTCAGGACGGGCGAGGGGGTCCTGAGCCTGAGCGACAGCGAAGAAGGGCGCCAGATCCACCTGCTTCAGCTTCTCCAACGTGCGCTGCACGGTAGAGATCTCCTCGTCGAGGGATCGATCCGAGGCTCCCAAGCCGGGGAAATGCTTTGGCACGACGGCCACCCGGCCCTCTGCGCCCTGGTGGACGCCGCGGATATAGGCCTTCCCCATCTGTCCGACCCAGAAGGGCTCACCACCGAAGGTCCTCACACCCAAGTCGCCGCTGCTCGCCGGACGGGGGCTCTCCAGGACGTCAAGCGATGGGCCAAGGAGCATGTTGATGCCCATCAACTGCAGCTCCTGCCCCACAATCTGCCCCACCGAGATCGTGTGGCTGACATCCCAGGTCGCACCCAGCGCCATCTGAGAGGGCAGCGGGGTCGTCCCGCTGATGATGCTGGAATAGGGGATGCCGTTGCCCTCCTGCCGCGTAGCGACGAAGAGAGGTACGAAGGGCCCAGGGGCGGTGGCGGTGAGTGTTTGGGTCGCCTGCCAGGCGGTCTCCTGAAGTTGCGTCGCCAACGTGACCACCTGCTCGGGCGTGTTGCCACTGTTGACGATATTGCCGTTCTCTGGCTTCAGCACCACCCCGCCGACATGGTAATCGCGAACCAGCTCGGCGATTGCGGCGTCCTCGGTCACCTCAGATCCAGGGAACGTGACCATGAAGAGCTGCCCCACCTTGGCCGAACTGGACATGCTTTCCACGAGACGGGCGACGTCATCTTGTTCCTGAGCATGCAGCCCCAAGGTTGCCAAAGGGCTCAAGCCTAGGGCAACGATGAGAAGCAGCACGATCAGCCGTCTCGTGAGGTCGTTCATGTGCTTGTTGAACTACGCCTATTGGCCTCTCTTCTCGTCCTCGCTGGACTGGCGTGCGTCTCCCTGTTCCGTCTCCTCCCATCCGATAATCCAGATGCAGAGCCCGGCCAAGCCAATGGTGGCCACAATGAGAGCCGCCCATTGTCTCGGCAGAAGCCCAACATCGCGGGCGGACCAGACCAGGATAGCGACCATGCCGACCGCCAGCACCAACCACGCCGCCAAGCGAGGGTATTCATCAAAGAACCTTCTTACGAAAGACATAAATCCTCCTCTAGAGCGGCCTGACGACGCGATCGGAGCGAAGCTCCTTCAGCGGGATCTCATCCCCGTCCTCATATCCAGCCCGAAGCGCCATCTCCCGCCACGCGCGAGGGAGCTCCTTAACCGTCCGCAACAGGTACCCAGAATCCTCGAGATAGACGACCAACTCGGGCACACGACAGGGGGGAAGACAGAGAAGGGCTGCCTCGGCCTGCAAGCTGAGTGCGGCAGACTCCATCGCTTTGAACAGGGACCGCCCGACCCGTTGACGCTCGTGGGCGGGGGAGATGAGCAGATCGGTGACACAAGCCACTAGATTCTCCACCTGCCAGCCGAGCAAACCAAGGAGCCTCTGATCCTCCTCGGCCAGCAAGAACCCCACGTCGCCCACCCGGGCCATCACGGTGCGGGGCTCAACGGTCACCCGTCCGCGAAGCGCGCGATTGACGAAATCGGCCACGCGCTCTGCGTCGTCTGCCCGCGCTCGCCGCACAACCAGATCTCGCCTATCCATCATCCTCTCCCTTGGTCACATGCCTGGAACGTTACCTCAACGGTCTATTATACCCGAACGGGGCTCATTTCCAAGAGCCGGCTCGGAGGCAAGGGCTGCATCCTCTGTCAGGCGTCTCCATGCCGCCACCACTTGCTCCTGGGTGGCCGCAAGCGAGCCCGAGTTGTCGATGACGACATCCGCTCGAGCAGCCCGCTCCTCCTGTGGTCGCTGAGCCTCGACGCGCTGCCGAGCTTCGTCTCGGCTGATGTCTCGATGTTGTACAAGGCGCGCGATCTGCTGCTCCCGGCGACACGTAGTCACCCACACGCTATGGCACTTGTCTGCCAGGCCGGACTCGATGAGCTTGATAGCCTCAATGACTACCACGTCGGTCGCGCAGGCCGCGATGCGCCGATCAATCGCCTCCAGAGTAGCAGGGTGAACGATGGCCTCAAGCCGCGCGAGAGCCTCCCGATCGGCGAAGACGAGACGTCCCAATCGCTTCCTATCGATATCACCGTCGGGCGTAACGACCTGCGGGCCAAACGCCTCAACAACGTCCGCGTGGACAGGCGTGCCAGGGCGCATCACCTGGTGCGCGACCTTGTCTGCGTCGATGGTCATAGCCCCGAGGTCGGCCAGCATGTCGGCGACGGTGGATTTACCGGTGGCGATGTTGCCCGTGAGACCGATCAGCAGGGGTCGCGCGCGGGGAGGGGTCATGCCAGCTCGGTCCACTCAGCAAGGGAGGCGTTAAGCTCCTGTTCGATGGCGCCGTATTCGGCGCCCAGCTCTCGCACGCGAGCAACGTCCTGCTCCTCGCTCGCGGTGGCCAGTTGACGCTCTAGCTCCGCCTGACGAGTCTCCAGGTCGCAGATCCTCTCCTCAAGATCGGCCTGACGGGCCGCGCGCCGCTCGCTCTCTCGCCTCGCTGCCCTGCGACGCTCACGTCGTCGCGTCGAAGCGTCCTCCGTGACCCGTGTGCAGCCCTTTCGCGGAGCATGGGACCGTCGCTGCTCCTCCTTCCACGCCCTGTAAGCCTCATAATCTCTAAACGCCCGCAGATCGCGCCCCTCGATGGCCCACACCGAGGTGGCGAGCCGGCGGATCAAATAGCGATCGTGAGATACCATCAACACTGTACCGTCGAACGCGGCCAGGACGCCCTCCAGAACCTCCTGGGTTGGGATATCGAGGTAGTTGGTCGGCTCGTCAAGCACCAGCACGTTAGCTCCCTGCATGACCAGCACAGCCAGCGCCACCCGGGCTTGTTCGCCGCCAGACAGGGCGCCCATTTGTTTGTAGACGTCGTCGCCGGAGAAGCGGTAGCGACCGAGCAGATCACGAGCCTCGCTGATTCTCAAGCCTCCCGCATCCACGATGGTGTCCAGGACGGTCTTCTCGAGGTCGAGATTAGCGTGGCCTTGAGCCAAGTATCCAAGCTGCACGCTGGCGCCGATGCGCACCCGACCCGCAAGGGGAGGTACCTGACCCAGGATAGTGCGCAGGAGCGATGTCTTGCCACAGCCGTTGGGCCCTAGCAGAGCCACGCACTCCCCGCGTCGCACCTCAAGCTCGTCGACCTCGAAGAGAGGTTGAGCAGGATCGTAGCCCACGGCGAGGTCGTAGAGGCCAAAGACCAGATCACCGCTCCTGGACGCTTTGCCGAGGGAGAAGCTCATCGGCTGGTACTCTTGGGGCCTTTCGATCCGCTCAAGGCTCTCAAGGCGCTTCCGTCGCCCCTTCGCCTGCTTGCTACGCTGCCCGGCGATGTTGCGCCGGATGTACTCCTCCGTCTCGGCGATGACCTCCTGCTGTTGCTCGTAGAGAGACCGCTGACGGGCGAGACGCTCGGCTTTCTCTTCGACGTAGTCGCTGTAGTTGCCACGATACTGCTCCAACCGCCCCCAGGCGAGCTCCCAAACCCGGTCGACAGTGGCATCGAGGAACGCGCGATCGTGAGCCACGACGATGATGGAGCCCTTCCAAGAGTCCAGATAGCCCTCCAACCACTCCACGCCCGCCAGGTCGAGATGGTTGGTTGGCTCATCGAGCAGCAGCAGATCCGGCTCCTCCAGCAGGAGCTGGGCGAGCAGGGCGCGCGTCTTCTGACCCCCACTGAGGTGTCCCATCGGACGGCGGAAATCCTCACGAGAGAAGCCAAGGCCAGACAAGACTTGCTCTATGCGGTACTCATAAGCGTAGCCGCCCGCTCTCTCGAAAGCCTCGAGCGTTCGGCCATACTTCTGGAGCAGGTCGTCCTGGGCAGCCGACTCAGCCATGGCGGCCTCCAGGCGCTCCAGCTTGGCCGACTGCTCCAGGAGATGAGCGAACACGTCCAGCATCGATTCCCAGAGTGTGCTCTGATCATCGAAGAACCGGCCGCCTCTTTGGGGAAGATAGGAGAAGCGGGCCTTACGAGCACGATGGACGGACCCCCGAGTTGGAGCTTCTTGTCCAGCGATCACCCGCAGCAGCGAGGTCTTGCCCGAGCCATTGCGACCGACCAGGGCTATTTTGGCCTGATGCGGTACAGAAAAAGAGATGCCCTCGAAAACGTCTTGGGCACCGTAGGACACAGCAAGGTTGTTGGCAGATACAAGAGACATGAGCTTTCCTAGGCGACTCCTTTGGCACCCGGGATTCTAGCACACCGCGGGGCCCCGTCAAGCTTCAACTTGGGGGACAGGGCAGTGGCATTGAATCGGTGGAAGGCGATATTGTCTTGAAGGGTCTCGCGATGTCGTGGGGCGAGAGTAGCACCAGAAGAGGTATCGTGGTCCGTCACGCCCATTAGATCGGCTCTAGGACGGGCAAAGTGGTGCATCATACCCAGATGATGCGACTGTGATATTGTTTCACCGCCAACTTTTTTCTGCAAAACAATGCCTCTGTATCCTGTTGACGAGCGGCGGCGGCCCTAGGATCCAGGGCAGGCTCGTCTATCCCATGGCTAAAGGATACCATAAAGGAGCTCTTATGTCAAACAGGCAATTTTGGGATATCTTTTGGGAAAAGTGGGGTAAAGCAGGCGCGCAAGATTGGAGGTAGCCGGGCTTCAACATTTCGCCAGAGGACCTCCACGGCTCTCTGGCGGGCTCAGTGCAAGCGTCTTGACTGAATTCGGTGCGGGTCTCTGGCGAAGTGAGCGGTGATACCAGGTCTAGCCGGGCCAATCGCCCCCGAGGACGGAGCTACGCGCGAAGAACAACCCCAGGGCTCCTGGTACTCCTGAAGATGGCCTCAGCTGGTACCTGAGACCGTAGACCGTACGGCTTACAAGATTGTCCAGTGACCAGCAAGGAGAGCACGCACCAGCGGCGCGCTAGGAGCGACGTCCATCAAGCTTGCGCAGGGCAACGGCGACATCCTCCAACAGCTCCTCCTGATTCAGCACGCCCTTGTGCACCAACGTCTCAACCCGATGGTTCAGCCTCTGATGCTCTTCCGGGCTCAACTCCTTGGCGGTGACGACCACCACGGGAATCGACCGGGTTTCTTCATCGGACTTGATGGCCTCAAGCACGGCAAAGCCGTCGACCTCAGGCAGCATGAGGTCCAGGATGACGATGTGGGGACGCACGCCCTTGATCAAAGCGATGGCCTCCTCGCCACCGGCGGCCTCCAAGACCTCATAGTTGTCCCGGCTCTCGATCATCCGCCGCAGGAGATGACGGTCCGGTTCGTGATCGTCCACCACCAGGACCTTGTGGCTGCCTGGATCGCTGTCCAATCGATCCAGCGCCGTCACCAGGTCTTCCTCCATGATGGGCTTGACGAGATAGTCGGCCGCTCCGAGGCTCATGCCTCGCTCCTGCTCGCTGACGATACTACAGATGATGACGGGTATGTCGTTGGTCTCTGAGTTATCCTTTAGGTCTCGGATGACCTCCCAGCCATCTTTGTGGGGCATCATCACGTCGAGGGTGATGGCATAGGGATCCAGCCGCTTGGCCACGTCCAACACCCGATTCGAGTCAGTGAGGCCGAAGACCCGGTAACCGCGCATATGTAGATAGCGGCGATAGAGATTGATCACGCCGGTATCGTCATCGACGCAGAGAACCAGGGGGCCAGAGCCGCCCTCGGGCAAGGTAAGCTCTTCCTCGGCACTGCTCTTCTTCGCATCCTCAACCTCGGAGGGAGGGCCCTCGATGGGCAGGGTGAAGTAGAACGTCGATCCCTCTCCCAGCTGGCTCTCCACCCACATCCGACCGCCGTGGAGCTGGACGAAGGAATGGCTGATGGTCAGACCGAGACCGGTACCACCGTGCTCACGCGTCGTCGAGGCATCCACCTGGGTGAACGGCTCGAAAACCTTCTTCAGCTCCTCCTCAGCAATGCCCTTGCCGGTGTCCTCAACGAACATACAGACCTGACCACCATCAACCTTCGCTCCGACGCGAATGAATCCCTGATCGGTGAACTTAGCCGCGTTCGAGACGAGGTTGAGGAGGATCTGGCGGACGCGCCGCTCATCAGCGGTGATAATGGGCAGCTCATCGGGAACAGACTGCTGCAGATCGACGGCCTTGTCCTTGACCAGGGCAATGGCGGTGGACATCACGCCGTTGATGATCTCCTCCAGGTTCACAGGTTCGAAGTCGAGCTCCATCTTTCCAGCCTCGATCTTAGAGACATCGAGGATATCATTGATGAGACCCAACAGATGCTGACCGCTGTTGTAGATAGCGTCGAGGTCCTCGCGCTGACGATCTGTGATCGGTCCGTCAATGCCCTTGAGCACGACGCGGGAGAAACCGATGATGGAGTTAAGAGGCGTGCGAAGCTCGTGAGACATATTGGCGAGGAACTGACTCTTAAGCCGATCGACCTCCCGGAGCCGCTCTGCGGTCTCAACCGCCTCCTCATAGAGCCTGGCGCTCTGGAGCGCGATGGCGGTCTGGGTGGCTACGGCGGTGAGGAGTTCGAGGTCGTGCTCGTCATAGGCGCTCTCCACGGTATAGTTCTGAACCGCCATCACGCCGAGCACCTCACCACCGACCATCAACGGGACACCCAGCCAGGAATTGACGGGCTGTCCAACCAACTCGACCCCGTAATCGGAGAGCCTCTCCATCAAGTTCCCCTCGATGAGGACCGGCTCACCCTTGCGAACGATGTATCCGGATAGACCGCTGTCGGCAGGAAGAACGGCGACCTCCTCATCAGCCTCGGCAACACCGGCGCTGAAGCGGATCACTATCTCCTCCCGCTCTGGATCATAAAGACCGACGAAGAAGCTCTCAGGATCAATCAGCTGGGCCGCTCCGCGGTAGGCCTCAGCCAGCACCTCGTCGGCGGCAAGCTGAGCAGCCAGCGCCTGGCCCAAGTCACTGAGCACGGACTGCTCATAGGCACGGGTGCGAGCCTCCTCGAAGAGACGGGCGCTCTCCAGGGCCTGAGCGACCTGCTCGCTCACCTCTTGCACCAGATCGATCTCATCCCGGCTCCAGGAACGGTCCGGGCTGTGCTCCTCCAGGGCGATAGCACCAATCGCCTGATCGCGCAGGCGCAGCGGCGCCGCCAACGTCGCACGTCCATTGTCAGCCCCCTGCGTCGAAACAACCTGCCCTGACGCCAGAGCCTGGTCAACGATGGGCACAGGGCCGACATCGGCGGGTCTAACGTCAACACGATCGTACTCGTAGGCCGGAAGCCTTTCCTTGCGCCGCCATGCCCTCCGCACCCGCTCGCCCTGAGTCATCTCTAGCTCCTGGATAGCACGCTGGCTCTCCTCCAGCAGGCGAGCATTCTCGATAGCCACGGCCAGCTGATCGGCCATCGTCTGCAGGACCGCCACGTCCTCGTCGTCGAAAGCTGCCGACTCGACGGACTGTACATCCAGCACCCCGACGGTCTCTCCCCTGACCTGCAGCGGCACAGCCATCTCCGAACGGGTCCTGGGAAGATCCGGATTGTCGAAGAAGACGGCATCCTTACCGACGTCGAGCGCGATGCGAGGCTCACCCGAGTCGGCGACGAAGCCGACAATGCCGACCTTGCCGACCTGAAGGCGGTGACCACGTTTCAGCATGCGCTGCCCGCCCTCCGATGAAGCGGCCTGGAGCACCGCGTATTCCCGCGCGTCGTCTACCAGGAACAGACCGGCATGGTAGAAGTCGAACTGCTTCGAGACGAGATGGACAGCCTCATCCAGCAACTGATCCACGTCCCGGATCGCCGCAGCGTCGCGGGCCACCTCCGCCGCGGCCTCCAGCTGTCCTGCGCGGCGTCGAAGATCATGGGTGCGATCGGCCACACGCTGCTCTAGCTCCCCGATCAAGCCACGTAACTGAGCCGTCATACTGTTGAACGCTTGAGCAAGCCTACCGATCTCATCAGCCCGCTGCACGGGTGCTGTCCGCTCCAGATCGCCGCCTGCGATCTGGGTCGCCGCCTCCGTCAGGGCGGCGATCGGGTTTACGATCCGGCGCGTCAAGACCAGAGCAGCGCCGGAGGCGAGCGCCGCGGCCACAACAGTCACGCCGGCTATGGCGAAGACGGTGGCGCGGGCAGCCCTCACGACCTGCAACCAACTGCGCTCAGCGAGCAAGGCGACTCGCAACTCGGGGAGCCATTGGTACGCACCCAGAACCTCCTCACCACGGTAGCTCTGGAACCGTTCTACGCCCCGTTCCCCTTTCAGAGCAGCCCGGATACCCTGGCTGCTTATGGCGCCAGCGGGCACGGCCTCGGTTTCCCCGCCACCGGCGAGATAGCGACGCTCCTTGCTCACCAGGAAGACCTCTTCAGTACCGGAATGGAGCAGCGCACCCAGCCTACCCAGGTTGGCTCGTCCAACGAGGACGGCCATCAACTCTCCATCGGGCCCATTGACCGGCCTAGCGATCAACATCGTAGGCGCATCGATAGCCAGATCATAGACCGGTGGCTGCAGGTAGATCCCCTCCCGGCCTTTCTTGAAGTACGTGGAGAGGAAGTAGCTCTCTCCCTCGTGTCCCACATCGGTCGAGACCTCGACCTCGCTGGTTTCGGGATGCATGAGGTAGAGCTCCATGAACGCGACCTTCTTCTGAAGGAAGCTGTTCAGACGGACGGCGACATCGGAATAGGCCGCAAGCCGCTCGGGGCTGTCGTCGGGGCTGTCGTGCATCGTCTTCAGAGACTGCTGCAACCCAGTCTCGGTGGCAAGGACAGCCAGGTCACCCTCTCGCTCAACCACCCATTGGCCGATCTCATCCCGCTGAAGCTCAGCGATGGCGGAGAGCTGATCCTGTGCCCTCTGCATGCTAGAGCGATAGCTGACGATCGCCCCTACCACCGTGGTGAAGAGCGCCGGCAGGATAACAAGGGCCAGGCTGAAGATCAGCAAGGTGCGCCGCAGGCTGGGATGTCGTGTGCCGGACGTGGCAGATGTACTCATAGATGCTACTCCTTTACAAAAGGAACCGAAGGGCTAATAGCGGACGAAGTTCCCCTCCTGGTCAACCTGGTAGGCAACGTGGACCGTGCCCAGTCGGTCGCCGGTTTCGTCAAAGCCCTCGATGGTGCCGGTGATCCCTTCCAGATCTTCCATGCCACGGATGTATTCGGCCAAGTCGCCAGACTGTGTCGAGTCGGCCCCCTCGATGGCTTCTGCGATGACCAGGAAGGCATCAGCGGCCATCAGCGTCCAGATACTGGTCGGGGGCTCTCCATACTGCTCCTGGTAATCGGCTATGAACTGTCGGGCCTCTTCAGACGTCATATCCTGCGGCAGGGGTTCCGTGGTGATGATCGAGCCAGCCGCCGCCTCCGTGCCCGCGATCTCGACGAACTCGGGGTTATTGGTGGCATTCCCGGCGATGAACTGGATATCTAGCCCTCTTCCCTCCAGCTGTTTGACCAGCAAACCGCCCTCTGGATAGTACCCGGTGAAATAGAGAGCGTCCACTAGAGCCGAATCTGACCCCGTGCCTTCGCCCTCAAGCTGATCGAGGAGGGGGTTGAAATCGCGCTGACCAGGGCTGATGGCCTCATAGAAGACGACCTCAGCTCCCTCTTCCTGAAGATAACGTCGCGCCCAATCAGCCAACCCCTCGGAGTACGCAGAGCCGTCGTGCACCAAGGCCACGCGGTCATGCCCCAGCGTGTTGGCGATGAAGTCGGCTGCAAACAGCCCTTGCCGATCGTCGAGGAAGCAAACTCGGAAGAAGCGATCATAGCCCTTCTCTGTCAGCCGCGTGGCTGTGGACGAGGGAGTTATCTGCAACAAGCCTGCCTCGTCATAGACCTCGGCCGCCGCCTCAGTGGCATCGGAGTTGTATCCTCCAATGACAGCAACGACATCTTCTTCGATCAAACGTTCGGCTGCGCGACGGGCCTCATCGGGATCGCCCCGATCGTCCTCGACCACGATCTCCACCGAACGACCATCGAGCAATCCTCCCGTCTCGTTGATCTGGTCGGCCAGCAGCTGAACCGCCTGACGGAAGCCCTCGCCCTCGAAAGCCCACTGCCCCGTCATCGGCCCCTGAACGCCAATCTTGATTGGCTGCCCCTCGGGCGAACCACACGCTGACGTCACGAGGCCACAGAGCAGAAGTGCCGCCACAAGGGCCGAAAGCGTTCTGAATCTCATTGTGCTACTCCTTCTATGATCCGTTGTCTTCCTGAGCGACGCGGCCGGGGGTCAGCTGCACTCGCGTCCGGTCGGTGTTCATCGCTCTGCCCAATTCGCGCACAGCGGTTCGCATGATGGCCTCCACGTCCGATGAGGCCCGGACCTTGGAGGTGATGTCGGCGACAAGACGCTCGCGCTCTGCGCGACGCTGCGTATCCCGATAGAGACGGGCGCTCTCCAGGGTCACGCTCAACTGCTCGGTCAGCGTCTCCAACATGTCGATCTCTTCGCTCGTCCAAGCAGCCCCATCCGACTTGCGTCCATCGATCACACCGACTACCTCATGTCGAACCTTGATAGGAATGGCAAGCCTGCCGCCGCCGTCGCCCGAAGTGATCTCTCCTGTACGCAGTGCCGTGCGCATCTCCGGCCGCCAGAGGTCTCCAGCTGGGACCGTATCTCGCGCGTCGCTAAAGAACCCCAGCTCCGTCTCAGCTGTCATCAAGTCCCTCCACGCCTCACGGCTCAATTGGCCATAGGCGCGACGCTCAGCATCCAGGCTCTTCTGCACCTGCTGGAAGAGCCTAGCGTTGTCAATAGCGACGGCGACCTGATCGGCCAGAGTCTGCAGCACGGCCACGTCATCCTCGCGGAACGCCTCCGGTTCGACGCTCTGCACATCCAAGGCGCCGATGATCTCGCCTCGGGCACGCAAGGGCAATGCCATCTCGGAGCGGGTAGCAGGCAAGTCCGGGTTATCAAAGAAGACAGCATCCTCGCCTACGTCCAAGGCGACACGAGGCTCGCCCTGCTGGACAACGTGGCCGACGATACCCACACCCAGCTGGAGCTGGTGATTACGTGCCAACATATGCTGCCCCCCCTCGCTGGAGGCTGCCTGCAGGACTGCCCATTCTCCACTGGGATCGAGCAAGAAGACGCCGGTGTGATAGAAGCCAAACTGCTCACTGACCAGATTGACGATTCGGACAAGCTGTCGCTGGAGATCCAAGAGTGAAGCTGTATCTCGGGCCACAGCGGCTGTCGCCTCCAGATAGCGGTTGCGGCGAGTGAGATCGCGGGTGCGAGCCTTTACCGTCACCTCCAAATGCTCTTGCTGCTCTGTCAACTCTTCCGCTTGTTGTCGGGCACGCCTCAGGGCCTCTTCAAGGCTGCCGAAAGCAAGATAGAGGAGCAAGGTCGCCATAGTCACGTTGCCCACCATATTGATCAGCCCCAACTGTGAGGTGGCGTTGACTAAAGGAGGGGGCAAGACGTCACTCAATCCAGCCAGGTAGACCCCGAGACCAGCAAGGATGGCCAAGCCACCGGAGACCATGGCCCAGAAACGACCTAGAAGGAGGGCGACCACAATGACGAACACAATGAAGCCAGCAATCGTTGGGCTCCGCAGCCCACCAGTCAGAACGAGCGTCCCGACCTCCAGAACCCCCAGCGTGGCCACCAGAAGCCCACTGGCTGGTCGCAGGTAGCCTGAGCGCAACAGGAGCCAGGCTCCCAGAGTCGAGACGGCCGTCAATCCAATGAATCGGAGCCCCTCCAACGGCGTCTGGGGCAAGACCAGGACAGGAACCGTCGTGACCAACAAGACGCCGAGGATGAACAGCAAGATCGTGTTTAGGAGTCTGGCCACACGCGTCTTGTCGTCATCACCCTCGAAGACCGGCGGAGCAAGAAACTGTCTAATCCTGGACCACATCGTCACTTCCTTTCTCCTGCAGCAATACCGCCGTCCGTCTCCGTATCCGCCAGGCGGATCACGAGATCATCCAAATCCAGCGCCTGACGCATCTCGCTGGCGGCTGTTCTGAGCACCGACTCCAGATCGAGGGTCTCGCGCATCCGGCTGGAGACCTGGGTAACGACGCGATCTCGCGCAGCACGGCGCTGCGTCTCCTCCAGCAAGCGAGCGTTCTCAAGCGCCAGGCTCAGACGATTGGCCGCCTCCTCGACCAGAGAGAGGGCATCGGGAGAGATGGCGCCATCTTCGGAGGAGAGCCTGAAGACCCCAATCACCTCCTCACGGAGCTTAATGGGAATGGCAGCTGTGCTGGCCTCTCTATGGCCATTGCCATCTCCCTCCGACCGGGTTGTGAGCACGGGTCGTCCCTGACGCCATGCCTCACGGGCCTCCAGCGGGTATTCCTGAGCTGGCTCCACACCGAGCCGACGATAGCGATAGCCCGGGGTGCGCTCACGGCCGCGATCTGCGGTCCGCCATGACTCACGGGTGTAGCGCCCAGAGGCCAGCTCCAGCTCGCGCACCGTTCCCTCCATCTCATCGAGCAGGCGGGCGTTCTCGATCGCTACCGCCAGCTGGTCGGCCATGATCTGGAGCACAGCAACGTCGTCCTCATCGAAGGCGTTCACGTGCTGACTCTGGCAGCCGACGGCGCCGATGACCTTATCCGCAACACGCAAGGGTAGCATCACCTCCGAGCGCACCTTCGCCGGCGATAGACGCTCGACGTAGATCGGGTCGTCGCTGACGTCCTGGGCGAGATAGGGACGTCCGGTGCTGGTGACCTGTCCCACAGTGCCCTGTCCGCCGACCGCCAAACGCAGGCCTCGTTCCAGGAACTCCTCGGCCTCGTATCCGGCGGCTGCCCTTAGCACGGCGTGCTCGCCCTTCTCGTCGACGAGGAAGATCCCGACGTGATAGAGGTTGAAGCGAGTCTGCATGAGGTTGACCGTTCGCTCCAGAATCTGTTCCAAGTCCTGCGCTGCGGCCGCATCTCGGGCCACCTCACTGGCCAGACGAACCTGCTCGTTTCTGCGCTCTAGATCACGCATAGTGGCCCGGAGAGCATCGCGATTGGCACGCAGATCGCGGTTGCTGGCGGCCAGCTCTTCCTCACCGCGACGGGCACGCCTGAGCGCCTCGGTCAGGTCGTTTAGGGCAAAACCCATCAAGACCGCCATCAAAGCAGATATGGCGAGGAAGATGACAAGATCGCCGATGTTTGCCTGGGGCGCCAGTGGGGGAAAGTCCGCATACGTACGCTCGACCAAGAAGAGGCCCAGGACCGTCAGCAGCGTGACAACACCAAAAGCCAGCGATCCGCGCCTGTCCAAGAGTAGACTGGCCATCACAATGACCAGGAGGTAACCGGCCGTCATCGTGTTGCGGATGCCGCCGTAGAAGACGGTGTTGGCAGCGAAAATGGCCAGCATAATCGTCAAGAACAGCGTACTAGCCAGCCGTGGGCGGCCACGACGCGTTAACCAGAGCAATCCCAACATCGGCAGGATCACAGCGGCAACGGTGGCCATCGAGATGATCCGGCCGGAGGCGGTATCGCTGAAGATGATCATCGGGGGAGCCGCGATCGCCGACAGGGCAAGCAGACTCCAAAGAAGGCCGTTGAGAAGCCTCGCGACCCGGGTCTTCTCCCCGTCATCCTCAAAGACCGGCGGAGCGAGTAACTCTCTGATCCGGTTAAGCATCATAGTCTCCTAACATCCTCTAGCTCGCCAGACGGTTCAATCCTGCACATCTTCCTCAGGATCTCCCACATAGACCGAGACCTCATCCACCTCCAGCAGCTGCCCCAGCTCTCGCACAGCGGTCTGCAGCACGGTGTCCGTATCGAGGAAGCGGCTGAAGCGGGTTGTCATCTGGCTGAGCGCCTGCTCACGAGCGGCGCGGCGCTGGGTCTCGTCCATCAGACGGGCGTTCTCGAGCGCCAGACCAATCTGCTCACTTAAGTCCTCTACCAATGCGTTCTCCTCAGAAGACCAGGGGTCCGCCTCCGAGTCTCGCCGCAGGACAAGAGAGCCGATCTTATGACCACGCAAACGGATGGGAACGAGCATACGTCGCCCGTTTTCGCCCTGCTCCGGCACGGGCTTCTGCTCGCCCCACGCCTTCAGGGATGCCAGTTCTGACCGCTTAGTCGATGAGACAGGCTCCACCCCGATGCCCGTGTAGCGATAGATAGGACGCTGAGCCGCCTCCTCCCACCAGACCTCGCCCGCGCGCTGGCCATAGACCTTCTCCAGCTCCCGCAGAGCGAGCTCACTCTCCTCCAAGAGCCGGACGTTCTCAATAGCCACGGCCACCTGGTCGGCCATCGTCTGCAACACCCCTACGTCCTCATCCGTGAACGCACTGCCTTCCTTGGACTGGACGTCCAAGACGCCGACGATCTCACCTCTGACCTCCAACGGCAGCGCCATCTCCGACCGCGTGTGGGGCAGGTCGGGGTTCTCGAAGAAGACGGCATCCTTACCGACATCCAGAGCAATACGCGCCGCACCAGCATTAGCAACGTGACCAACGATGCCGACTCGGCCGACCTCCAGCTTATGGCCTCGCTCAAGCATCCGCCGGCCGCCTTCCGACGAGGCAGCCTTCAGAACCGCGTACCGGCCCGCTTCGTCGAGGAGAAAGATACCAGCGTGGTAGAAACCGAACTTCTCAGAGATGAGATGGACGGTCTCGTCGAGCAGCTGCTCCATATCATGGATGGTCGCGGCGTCGCGGGCCACCTCGGCTGCAGCCTCCAGCTGCACAGCGCGGCGCTCCAAGTCAGCGGTGCGCTGCGCAACGCGCTGCTCCAAGCCGGCATAGAGATCGCGGAGCTGCTCAATCATCTGATTGAAGGTGTGTGCAAGAACACCAATCTCATCATTCCCCGTGGTGGGGAGAGGGGCATCCCACTCTCCAGCACCGATCCGCTGCGCGGCCACGGCCAGCTCCTGAATTGGCTGCGTCAAGCGCCGACCCAAGAGGAGGCCCACCAACGCCACGACGAGTAGAATCCCTCCACCGGCCGGCAGAATGCGCCTCAGCAGCAGGGAGCGCGTCGAGGCAGTCAATTCGGTCTCAAGGGGAGTCATCGCCTGGAGGACAGCATCCTTCTCCGCGACGGTGGCCAGGCTCCAGCCCGCGCTCTCCAGAGGGGCGTAGGCAACGAACAGATCCCTTCCTGCAACCTCCAAGACATCGAAGCCCGTCGAGCCATCCAGCATTGCCTCCACAACCGGGCCAAACGCGGTCGACGTCTCCGTCAGGTCGGGCCAGACCTCGTCCGCCTCGGGTGGGCGCCCCAAGACGTGCTGGTAACCCTGCTCCGGCAGGGCGATAGCATTGCCCTGCCCATCTACGAGGAAAGCATACCCCCCACCCAAGACACGCGCTTCCTCAACGTTGGCGGCGATGTTATCGAGCGTAACGTCGATGCCGACGGCACCTAAGAAGTCGTCCTCGTTGCTGTAGACAGGGGAAGAGGCTGTCACGAGCAAGCCCTTGCCGGTGGCGTCAAGGTAGACCGGGGACCATGCCGTGCTCCGCTCTGGATTCTCTTCGGGGGTAGCACCCACATACCACGGGCGCTCGGTGACCTGGAAGTCCGGGGGGACGAGAGCCCCGAGATCGATGTTAGGGTGGTATTGGGTAGTCTCCTGTTCCGTCCCGAGATAGATAGCCACGGCGTTGGCGTTGCCCTCATAGGTCGGGGCGAATACGAAGTCCAAGTACGCGCCCAATTCCAGCGTCTCAAGCACTGTCTCATCAATCTCCACGAAGGCGGGCACGAAGGCGCTACTGACATCCGTCTTGGCGTTCTTGTACTGTCCGCCGTCCGCGACAACCATGCGATCCTCCGCCCGCCAATAGGCTCGATCAGCGAAGGCCTCCGGGTTGCTGAAGACGCGTGCAGCGTACTGAGCGACCCTTTGGGTATCCTGCCGAACGGCGTCCAAGATGAGATCCGTTCGCCGAGCCTCCTCCACCGCCAGCTGACGAAGGGACTCCTCCGCCTGGTCGCGCAGCGCTCCAGCGCTCGTCTGGCGAGCCGTCTCACCAAAGCGCTGGATGGAGTTGACTGCCATGTAACCGACGATTACGACCGAGAGCGTGGTCAGCACCACCAGCAACAGCAACAACCGTGTTCGAATGCTCCTCTGAACGGTCGGTTGACGTCCTTGAAGACGCTGATCTAGCGCATCCTGTGGAGATGACATTGGCTACTCCTCTCCTCCGCGTGTGGGTTCTCCTCGGTCAGATCCATCACCGTTCCCGCGGAGGACCCAGCGCTCGTCATCGCGCGGCCCTCCGTCGCCCGAGGCCCCATTACCAGGTTCGAGCTCTATCCACGCATCTGAAGCCTGCAGCGATCGTCCCAGCTCGTGGACCGCCGTGCGCAAAATGGTATCGACGTCGGCAGAGCTCCAGACCCGGGAGCTGATCTCGGCCGTCAACCGGTCTCGCTCCGCACGGCGCTGCGTCTCCTGGTACAAACGGGCACTCTCAAGCGAGACGCCTAGGCGCTCGGCCAGGGATCTCAAGGTTTCGATTTCCTCATCGGTCCAGGAACCGGCATGGGCAGGCTTGTACGTATGGAGGACAGCGATCACCTTGTCAGCCACCGTAATCGGCACAGCAAGAGGTTGCTGGTCCCCGCCGCCATCCGAACCATCATCAGATCCGAAGCAGACGACGTCCTGCTCACGAACAGCTCGTTCCATCTCCGGACGCCATATACCTCCAGCGCTCACGACGCCGCGGTCGTCACAGTGGTAGCCAACGACCGGCGGGGCCTGCAGCAACTCGGACCAGGCGTGACGGCTGACCTCACCGGAGGCACGGCGAGCGGCCTCGATAGCGCTCTGGGCCTCGGCGAAGAGATAGGCGTTATCGAGGGCCACAGCTACCTGATCGGCCATCGTCTGCAGCACCGTGAGGGTATCCTCATCGAAGGCAGCTGGCTCCTCACTCTGAACCGTGATAGCGCCAAACATCCGTCCTCGCGATTGGAGGGGAAGAGCAGCCTCGGAGCGCGTGTTCGGCAGAAGAGGGTTGTCAAAGCGGACAGCCTCATCACCGACGTCCAAGGCGATACGAGCCTCACCGCGACTGACGCACTGACCGATCATCGACTCTCCACCCGCCCGCAGCCTGTGCCCCTGCAGCAGCATCTGCTCCCCGGCCTCGCCTGTGCCAGCCCGAAGCTCGGCCCATTCTCCCATCTCATCGAGGAGAAAGAGCCCGACGTAGTAGAGGCCAAAGCGCTCGCGCACCAAGTCGACCACGTCCTCGGTGAGCTCATCGGCGTCCAGCACGGCCGAGGCAGCGTGCCCTACCTCAGCGGACGCCTCCAGGTAGGCCGAGCGTGTCTCCAACTGCTCGGTACGCTCCGCCACGCGCTGCTCCAGCTGGCCGATCAGACCACGTAGGCGTGCGGTCATGGTGTTGAACGCCTCGGCCAGCGTGCCAATCTCGTCTCGCCGATCAACGCTTGCCATGCGATTTAGATTGCCGGCTGCGATATCAGACGCGACGCGGGCCAATTCGTTCAACGGCCCACCGATGCCCTGGGCAATAGAGAGCGAGATCGCTCCAGCAGCCAAGACAGCGACGACAGCAATGGTGCCATTCAGGACCGCTGTCCGATTGACCGCCTGCAAGGCCTCGGCTCGACCCTGTTCAGCGATCAGAGCGACCTCTAGATCAGGTAGCCAACGATAGACGCCGATGACGGAGCGGTCCTGGTAGTTGGGATAGTCGCCGAAGCCGCCTTCCTTGCTCGTGAGCACCTCTTGGACAGCTTGGGTCTGCATCCTCTTCCCGGTCTCACTGGCGCGAGCGGGGGTCAACAGCCGCCTGTCCTCACCCACGAGATACGTCTCGCCGGTACTACCCAAGCCACCTTGCTCCTCCAGACGCATAACCTCCTCCAAGGCTATCGCGTCGGCCCGACCAGCCACGACACCCAACAAGCGCCCGTACTCACCCAGCAAGGGGCGGGAGACAAGGACCGCCGCCTGACCCAGAGCATCATCATAGGCAAGCGGAGCAACGAAGGATCTCACAGTCCCCCTCTGGAAGTACGTTTCTTCAGCCAGAACTTGACCCTCCAGCTCCGGATCGCTGGAAACGAGAACCTCTCCGTCACGATTCAGGAAGAAGACGGTATGAAAACTGGGCGTACGATCCAGCCACTCATTGAACCTGAAAAGGAGAGCATCGTACGCTTCCTGATACTCCACTGAGTCCTGGGGCATATCAATGAGCGCTGTCGTGATCTCCGCGACCTCAGCCTCAACATAGCGCTGTTCCGGTGCCTGATCCACAGACTCACCAAGTCTGCCCCGGACATCGGCACTCCAGCCTTCAATCTCAACCTCACGGAGCATCGCGACAAGCTGCAAACGGTCGATCGCCTGATCACGACCATTCCGGAAGCCGATGATAATCGTCCCGGCCGTAATGGCTACGGCGGTCAAGACTACGGTCCCGACGGAGACGACGAGCAAGCGAGCACGGATCGTGCTGACCTCTCGATAAGCACGGAAGGCGCGCCAGAGCATGACCGCGGCCAGTATCGTGCCGAGGATGGGCACGTAGGCACCAAGAATGGGCGACTGCTGGATATCGAGGCGCTGGAGGGGCTGATACTGATTAATGAGGAAAACCGCCAGAGCAAAGGCCCCAAGGAGAGCAAACCAGCTCCCCCACTTCCGCGGAAGCAAGGCGGCTCCACCGAAGAGGATGACCAGCGCGCCGCTGGCTACGAGATAGGGCGTGGCCTGGGACCAGGTTAACTCACCGGCCAGATAGATGGTGACCAAGGCGAACAAAACGATGTATCCGGCGAGGTCAATCTGACCACGCTGGGCCAAGAAAAGGGCCAGAGGAGCCAGCAGAAGCCCCAGGAGGACTGCGCCTCCGGGCACCACCATCTGCCACGCCCCGGTGCGCAGCCAGACCGCCGAGAAGAAACCGAGACTGACGAAGCCAACGACGGCAAAGGCGATAACGAATCGCCGAAGCGTTGTGACTCGACTCATCTGGTGAGCCGTCCCATCGGCACGCCGGACGGATGCATCAGACACCATCGGTCTGCTCACACGTTCTTCGGACATATCAGCCTCCAGTCCTCAGGTAGACAACACCGCGTCTGTGCCCCCACGTTACGACCCTTTGCGTCTTGATTCATCGGATCCCATCCCATCGCCGCCATCCTCCACCATCCGTACGGTCACGGCCGGCAGCCCCATAGCCTCGCGGATGCCCTCGGCCCCGGCCTTTAGAACGGTTGCCATATCCAGGGACTCGCGCATCTGAGCGGCCACCTCGCCGACCAAGCGCTCACGAGCCGCCCGACGCTGCGTATCTTGATAGAGCCGAGCACTCTCCAGGGCCACACCAAGCCGCCGACTGAGAGACTGCAAGAGATCGATCTCCTCTGGCGTCCAGGTCTCGGGTCCCGGTTCTGCGTCGCCCGACCGATGGGCATCGAGCACGCCAATGACGTGGCCACGGACCTGTATAGGCACGACCAACGTGTCCGAGAAGCTGTTGTCATCTGACGATCCGCCTCGTGACGAGCCGAGAACGGGCTTACCCTCTTCCACCGCCCGGACCATGTCCTCGCGCCATTCGGCCTGGTCGGCTATGATGCCCTGGGGGTCGTAGCGCGCCCCCAGCTCACGGTTGGCGCTGAGCAGGCGCTGCCACGCCTGACGACTGAACTCCCCATATGCTCGCCGCTCCGCCTTGAGAGCCTCCTGCGCCTGCTGGAAGAGCCGCGCGTTGCTGATCGCCACAGCGATCTGATCGGCCAAGGTCTGCAAGACCTCCACATCCTCATCTTCGAAGGCGCCCGGCTCCATACTCTGCACGTCAAGGGCGCCGATGATCTCGCCACGAGCCTCCAGCGGTAGAGCCATCTCGGATCGAGTCCGGGGCAGATCTGGATTATCGAAGAAGACGGCATCGGCACCGACGTCCAGGGCGATACGGGGTTCCCCCTGACCGGTCACGTATCCCACGATGCCCTCCTCGCCGACTCGAAGCTGGTGCTTGCGCGCCAGCATCCGCTGCCCGCCCTCGGAAGAGGCGGCACGCAACACGGCCAAGTCGTTCGTCTCGTCGAGGAGGAAGATACCGGCATGGTAGAAGCCGAAACGATCGGAGATGAGATGAACAGCCTGATCGAGGAGCTGCTTCGGATCGTGAATCGCAGCCGCCTCCCGAGCGATCTGAGCGGCGGTTTGTAGCTGCGCGCCTCGCTCCTCCAGGGCGACGTTCACCCCCTCCAACTGGCGCGCCGTCTCTGCTAGCTCTCGCGTACGATCCTCGACCTTCTGCTCCAGGCTCTCAGTGAGCTCGCGGAGGGGGTTGAGCAACTGCTTACTGACCACACCGTACCCCAATACCCCAACGCTGAGAGTGACCGTCACAGAAAGAATCGGCGCGGGGAAGAAAGGACGGAGCATCCCACCTATCAGAAAGCCCGCCAACAGGATCAAGACGCTGAGGGCCAGATAGGTGGCCCGTGCCTCACGACGGTTGCGCCAGAAGAGGACGAAGGACCAAGCGAAATAGGGTATGGGGAGAAGGGGAGCGATGAACCCCCAGCCAAGCACGTCATAGGTACCAACGCCGTTGGGCTCTATGCGAGGGTTAACCAGGAACTGATCGTTGAAGGTCGGAATTGCCAGCACGACCAAAGCCAGGAAACCCAGACCAACCAGCAGATCGGCGCGCCGCGTGGAGCGGTCCACGTAGCGGATGGCAAACATGGGCAAGATGATGCCCATGCCGTTCAGGGCAACGGCGGCCAACTCCAGCCAGAAGGTGGGGTTGCCCATCTCCAGCCAGAGCATGAGGCGCAGGAGCACGGCTGAGACGGCCCAGACAGCCTCAAGCGTCACAAAGACAGCGAAGAGACGGTTGAGCGTGCGCCTGGGACCCGTACCCAGGACCATCATGGCCAGAGCGAGCGCGCTCACACCAGCAAGCGTATAGGCGCCAATCTCTACCCAGAAGAGCAATGGCATTGGTTAATCCTCCTCTTCCTGTCGGTTCTCCGATCCCGCCTTGTCCCCATTCCCGCGTGTAAGATCGTCTTGGTCGAACGAGGTGGGTGGTGACTGCAACTGCACGTCCAGGGCAGCCAGCCCCAACGTCTCTCCGATGTCCCGAACCGCCGTGCTCAGCACGCTCTCCAGATCCAGCGACTCGTGCATGCGCGCCGCCGCCCTGCTGGCGAGCTCCTCTCGCTGGGCACGGCGCTGGGCCTCCTCCAGCTGGTGAGCGCGCGTCAGCGCCACCGCGGCCTGCTCCCCCAGCACCTCCAACAGGCGCAATGACTTCTGGGAGAAGGAACACGCCTTCCTGCAGGGGACGAGCATGTGTCCAACGCTCCGGCCATCGGCGCGGAGCGGCACGTTGACACAGGCCTCGATACCGAGATCCTCGAACATCTCGCGGACCTCATCAGACAGTCGATCGTCCCGTGCTACGTCAGTCACGGTCCAGAACTTCTCCATCAGAGCAAGAGGGAGGGGGCTCTCGGAGAGCGGCAAGGCCACGCCCGGCCGCAGCTTCTGCTGCATTCCCTGACCGGTGGTCTGCGCGTGCGAGGCGCTCCTCGAGTGCGGCCACGCGCCCACGTATCGCAGACGGCGGGGCTGCCCGACGGACGAGGGCTCAAGAGCTCCGATCAGGCATCCATCGCCCTCCGTCTCGGTTACCGACTCGACGAGGACCTGAACAACCTCATCCACCGTCGTAGCCCCGCTTAGACGGCGATTGACGCGGTAAAGCGGGCTGGTCGCCTCTAGCAACGCCACTTCGTCGGGGTCCTGCCGGGCATTCTGGACGGCCATCGCAAGTTGATCCGCCACTGCCCGAAGGAGGCGTATGTCGGCCTCCCCCAGCGCGGCTCGCGACCCAGACTGAACATCCAACACACCCAACAAGAAGCCATCAGCCTTCAGCGGCACAGCCACCTCGGACATCGTCCCTCCCAAGCCCGGATGGGGACGATAGAGAGGATCCGATCTGGCCTCCGCCGCGACGTAGGGCTTGCGATGCCTGGCCGTCCATCCGACGATGCTTGTGTCCGCAACCTCCAGGCTCAAGCCTTCGGCCTCTAGTTCCGCGCCCACGATGCCGGTCGCCGCTTGGAGTTTCACCGTTCTACCGGTCTCATCGAGCAAGAAGACGTTAGCCATATAGCAGTTGAGATAGTCGGGTATCAGCTCGACCGCCCGGTCCAACACACCATCTACGTCCAGTCTGGATGCTGCGCCCCGTGCCAGTTCAACCAAAAGATCAAGCTGTAGAGCACGCTGCTTGAGTTCCTGTCTCTGCCCTCCCACGCGAGCGCGGTACTCTGCCAAGGTTCCTGTGAGCTTGCGCCCACGCTCCAACGCCTCCTTCAAGCGAGGAACGATGCGGTCTTGAAGGGAAAGCATCCCAGCCCCCAGCAAGAGGAAGACCAGGGTACTCATCCACCACCAGCCGACGGCCGTCGTGGAGGCCGCACCCTGTTGCAGGGGAACAAACCGATCCATCGACACCGCCCAGCGCATTAGGGCCACAGCCAATGTTGAGACGAACAGAGCGATGGCACCCTCAAGGCTCCCAAAGAAGAGACCAGCCGCGATTGGAAGGGTAAGGAGGAGGACCATCCCGCTTCCATCGGCACCAAACTGGACTAAGTCCAGCACGCCAACAGTGAGGATCAAGACCAGGAGAGAGGCCGCCCTAGGACCGTACGGGACCTCCTTCCAAAACGTGACCGCGAAAAGAAGCAGGTAGGGAGCGACGTAGAACGGAAGAAGCATGGTCTGTCCACCGACGTAGGCCGCGTAGGAGCCCAGACCCACGATGAAGAGACCAACAGCGAGAGCGCCGTAAAGCACAATCTGTAGCAGATCCCGCCGCCAAGCCGTGAAACGGAGCGGCTTCTCAGGCGAGGGCAAGGCCTCCTCCTCGACTTTCCGCGACTCGGGCTGCGGTCGCCGAGGGACCGAGGGCAAGAGATCCGACCGTGAGGACGGGACATCCGGCGATGGAACAGCGGTAGGCGCAGGGGCATCGGCGCGGAGGTCTGGACGCGGAGGCGAGGGGGACGCCTCCGCCGCAGCCCGCTTCTGCTCCCGTGTCTCAGCGTCGCGAGGCGCCTCCGGCTCCGGTAACGAAATATCGGAGAAGAGATCCTCCAGGGAGCGATTCAGCTGATCTTCATTCATCGGCCATTACCCCCGATTAAGAACTTCGACACAGGCTTCAACCTTGGCTGTGGCTGCTCTTCCTGTGGTGCCTCCTGCCTGCCGGCGGAGGCCTGGTCTTCCTCTACTTCGCCGCCCGCACGCTCCCGATCGGATGCGGAGACGGTGAACAACGTCTCTGTTGGATCTGACGTCTCCTTTAGCTCCGGGCCGAGACAGTCCATCATTTCCCGGGCCAACTCTCGGTACTGACGTGCCGCCCTGGTACCGGGCGCGTATTCGGTGATCGGCTTGGCATGGGCCGGGCTCTCGCGCAGCTTCGTGTCCACCTGGATGAAGTTCTCAAAGAGCGCTTCTGGGAATCGATCGCGAAGATACTTGAGGATCATGGGGTGGACCCTGTTTCGCATGTCGTACATAGTGACCAAGAGACGATATCGGAGCCCGGCGTTCGTCTTGCGGCGCGTCAGGCGCACCATCTCCAGCATACGGATGAGAGACTGAACTGCATAGTGCTCGCACTGAAGGGGGATGACGAGAAGATCGGCAGCTGTCAGAGCATTGATGGTCACCGTTCCAAACGTAGGAGGACAGTCGATGACCACATAGTCGTAGAGCCCACGGCGGCTATTCTCGATATCCGTCTTCAGACGATACTCGTAGCCGGGATTCTTGTACAACATCTTGTCGATGATAACCAGTTCGTCATTGGCCGGTGCCAAGTCGAGTCCGAAGACCTGGGTCTCCAGGCTGATGGAGGCCAAGGAATCCTGATTGAGCAACACGTCGCTGACCGTGCGACGGAGCTCGCCAGGCTTGACGCCGAGCGAGGACGTCAAGTGCGCCTGAGGGTCCAGATCCACCAGCAACACGAGATTCCCCTGTTCCGCCAGGCTCCCCCCCAGGGAAAGACAAGTGGTGGTCTTTGCCACGCCACCCTTCGTATTAGCCACCGCAACGATCTTCATCTCTCGCCTCCCTCGTGCTGCATCGTCTCTCACCCCGAAAGCTCCTCGGGTTTCGGCTCGAGAGGAAGGCTGAACGTGAACGTAGCGCCCTCCCCCACTGAGCTCTCCACCCAGATGTCTCCGCCGTGCATCTCCACGAATTCCTTGCTCAAAGCCAACCCTAGTCCAGCTCCAGCTGGGTGGCTCCCGTTTCCCAGCTCGCCTTGCTCGAATCGCTCGAAGACCCGCTGCTGGTCCCCAGGAGGGATGCCTCTCCCCGTGTCCCTGACACTGACAAGTACCTTATGATCCTCTGACCATGCCTGTACCGTGATGCTTCCCTCTTCGGTGAACTTGGCCGCGTTCGTCAGAAGCTTCAACAGGACCTGCCGGACGCGTGTCACGTCGGCCTGCAACGAGGGCAGATCGTCGAGCTCCCGACGCAATTCGATGTCCTTGTCGCGAACCAGAGCGTTCGTCGTCGCCATGACGCTGTCGATGACGTCCGCGAGATCGAAAGGCTGGACGTTCAACTCCATCATACCGGCCTCGATCTGCGACACATCGAGAAGATCATTGATCAACCCCAGAAGGTGCTGACTATTCGCGTGGATGATCTGGAGGTCCTGACGCTGCTTATCGTTGACAGGCCCATCAAGCCCTTTTAGAATCAATCGGGAGAATCCGATGATATTCGTCAGAGGCTCGCGCAGCTCGTGGCTCATATGAGCGAGGAATCGAGAGCGGAAGGCCTCGGTCTTCTGCAGGCGCCTGGCGGTCTCCTTCTGCTTCTTGTAGGTCCGCGCGTTCTCCAGTGCGATCGTGGTCTGGTTCGCAACGTTTTGGAGGACCGAGATGGCATCCTCGTCAAGGGCATCGGCCTCTGTGTTCAGGATATCGAGCACACCGATGGTCTCCCCTCCCATCTTCAGGGGCAGCGCCGCCTCGGCCCGGATGTAAGGAGAGGAGAAGATCTCCTCAGCGCGATTGGCACTCCACGAGATGACCGAGGGTTCACCGGTGCGCATAGCCCGGCGTACGGCCCGCCCGACCCAATCCGAAGCGGCGTCCTCGTCAGACGGACCCGCGTTCATGATGACCGGCTGTGACATGACGGACTCCACGATCTCACCGCCACCAGTCCCCTGGCGGAGGCGGAGCTGCTGCTTCTGGCCTGCAGCCTCCGGCTGTAGAAGATAGACACCCACATAGGAGTAGCCGAAACGATCATGAACGAGGCGAACGACCTGTTCTAGAAGATCGGCCGGGTCCAGGATCGAGGTGGCAGCCTGGCTCACCTCGACCGTGGCGGCGAGCTGAATGGCTCGCCGCTGGATCTGGTAGTTCGCCCGTTGGAGCATGGCGGTACGCTCGGCTACCTTGGCCTCCAGATCATCATACAGGCTCTTCAGCTCGGACGCCATACGGTTGAAGACATAGGCCAGAATCCCAATCTCATCGCGGGAGGTAACGGGAACCTGCTGCGCCAGGTCCCCCTCTGCGATGCTGAGAGCTGATTCTGTCAACTGCACGACTGGTCGCGTGATCTGCCGGGTCACAACGGCGGCGATGATGGCGGTGACGAGAGCGACCAGAAGGGAAGCTCCAATGATCGCCGCGGTGACGTTGTCGGTCACCGCAAGAGCTTCCTGCTGAGACTGCTCAGCCACCAGAGCCAGGCTCAGGGCGGGAATCCAGCGGTAGACCCCGATCACGGGCGTGCCAGCGTAGTTCTGATAGAGACCCTCAACTGGCTCGCCGGACAGCGCTGCTTCGATCCCCGGGCTCCGCAGGACCTCTCCCTGTGGAAGAGCGGTACCGCTCGAATCCACCAGATAGACCTCCCCCCCACTCCCCAGTTCCTGGGGGGCATGGAGCTGAGAGGAGAGCACCTCTAGATCGAGCCAGCCGACGAGAAGACCGACCGGCTGATCTTCGGATGAGACAACCGGCTGCGCCACGACTACTCCGTGCTCCTCCGATGGGTCAAGGGAGGTGACGTGGACATTGGACTCTCCTTCTAGCAATGCCTTCACCTCAGGCGACAGCGAGCTCAGAGCGCCAGTCGAGACCAAGACCTGACCCTGGACGTCCAGAAAAGCCAACCGGCGGAACGCTTGATCTCGACCCAAGACGGCTTCAAACTGACTATGCAGTCGATCACGAGCATCGTCTGCCCGCTCCGCGCCGCGTGCCAGGGCCACTGCGTCATGCTGGGCAGAAGGGACAGATGCCAGAATCTGTAGCGTGCTGAGGCGGGCCTGGGTCCAATCGCGGACCTGGCCTTCCATCATCGTCGCTACCGATGAGAGTTTGGCTGTGACTTCGCGCTGGATGTCACGGCGTTCGCGATGGGTAGCGTACCAGCTGAGCGTGCTGAGAGGGACGATGGCCAGAACCAAGAAGGCTGTCAGCAGGGTCCTGCCCAATCCTCCCCGCATCCCGGTTGTTGGGACGCGAGATCGTTCCGCCTGATCGGAAGAAGAGATCATGGTTTGCCGTCATCCGCCGCCGTTAGGCCTACTCAACCTCCCAGACGGCCTCTCCTTGCAGCACGCGGCGGATCTGGTTGGGGAAGCGATCCGGGTCGAGCGGTTTGCCGATGAAACCGTCAAAGCCGGCCTCCTTGGCGCGCTGCATGTTTTGAACCGAGGCGTCGGCGGTGACAGCCACGATGAGGGTGTCCTCGAACCGAGGATGATGACGTAGCGTATCGAGCGCCTCGTAACCATCGGCCTCTGGCAGGAAAATGTCCATGAGAATCAGATCGACCTTGGACAGAGATTCAGCGAACTCGAGCACTTGCCAACCCGACGCCTTCCACTCACAATCCTCCACTCCAAGATAGGCCAGCAAACGTGTGATCAGCACGAAATTCTGGAAGTTATCCTCCACAACGACAACGGTGGCGTTCTCGGGCTGCATGGTCGCTCTATCCCTGCCTTGACTTCCGAAGGGCCCTTTCGATCTGCCTCGGGAGGCGATCGATGTCAATAGGCTTGGCGATATAGCCGTTGCAGCCTGCTGCCAACGTGCGTTCCCGGTCTCCTTTCATCACGTTGGCTGTGACGGCCAAGACCGGGACAGCTTCCAGCTCCGCCATGTCCTGGAAGCGCTCAGCGAGCGTATAGCCGTCCATCTCCGGCAAGCTGATGTCAAGCAGAATCAAGTCTGGATCGGTCTCTCTGGCCGACTCCAACCCGGAAGGGCCATCAACGGCCTCGAAGACCGTGTACCCCTCGGCCTCCAGGACGCGTCTCACGAGCAGTCGATTCTCAGGGTTGTCCTCAATGTAGAGGATACGGATGTCACTCATTAGTTTCTCCCTCGGGACTTGGATTCAATGGATCCGCACAGAGCTAGAGATTGAAGTATCCAATACCAATTATATCAGTGCACCATGCTCATGACAATGACCCCACGATTACGAATGCGTTACAATGGCAAACGGTCGAGACGCCCCAAGAGGACCACTCCGGAATGCAGCCTTATCGACCCAGACCACGAAGGGGACATCCAGCACCACGAGCTAACAGTAACAACAATAATATAGCACGAGATGCTAATAGTTTACATAGGAGGTTGGTACTATGCCCGATGCGCACGGGCGATGGCTTCTCAAGGCGTTGGTCCGATTGGCAGTTGGAAGCAGGAACGAGGGCTTTTACTCAACCGAAAAGGTGTGCTACAATAGGCGGGATGGAGCGAGAGCGAGCCAAGGGCAGGGGAGTAGACGTGGTAGCATCGGGGAAAGGTCGACGATGGTCCTCCGAGACTTTCATCGAACAGGGGCGATGAGGAACCCAGGCAGATGAGCGGCAGGGCCTGGTTTCTCTACGCGCTTCGCTGTGCGGACGACACTCTCTACACCGGTGTGACCACGGATCTGGCACGGCGCTTGAGCGAGCATAACAGCGGCCGCGGCGCGCGCTACACGTCGGGACGCCGACCGGTGCGTCTAATAGGGGCCTGGCCCTTTGAGGGGCGGGGCCCGGCACAGCGAGCGGAGGCCCGGTTTCGACGGCTGCCGCGAAGGAAGAAGCTGCAGCACGCCGCGCTGAAGATGGCCGTTGCCGGGTCACCTTTCTGCCAGGATGAGACGCGCAAGGAGCTCCTGGCCCCCGTTCACTTCTGTCCCCGCTGCGGCGGGCTACTGAAGAGCATACGACGCCCCGGAGACGATCGGCGACGCGAGGTCTGCCCGGACTGTGGGCACGTGGCGTACCAGAACGCCACGCCGTGCGCTGGTGCTCTGGTGGAGCAGGATGGGCGTCTGCTGCTGGTCCAACGAGCGAAGGAGCCATACCGGGGTCACTGGGACATACCCGGGGGGTTCCTGGAGGTGGACGAATTACCCGAGGCAGGGGCGGCCCGCGAGGTAGAAGAGGAAACAGGCCTCAAGATTGAGACAACAGACCTGTTCGGTTTCTACTTAGGCCGTTATGGCCGCGGAAACAGGGGCAAGCCGTGCCTGAACATCTACTTCCTGGGCCGGGTGACCGGAGGCAGGGAGGAGCCCGGACCTGAAGCTTCCGACCTGGCATGGTTCTCACCCCAAAGACTGCCAGAGACGATTGCCTTCAAGCACGCTCAGCAGGTGCTCAAAGACTGGGCTGAGCGGATGATGAACGAAGCCACATCTCTCACTGAGGATATGCGAGGTTGACTATGCGGATACTTTGGACCAGCCCTCACTGCCGACCAGATTGGCTCGATCGCCTGGGTGAGGAATCCCAGGGCGGACAGACCGTGGTGATGAACAAACTGCCCCACGCTCTCAGCCGCATCGACCCGGCTGTCAGCATCGACATCTTCACCCGTCTTCAGGACGACGATCCGCATGCCGAGAGCCGAGTCAAGCACCTGGACAACGACCCGGGCGTGAGGCTGATCCGCCTTCCCTGCGGGCCTACCGATCGTTACGTCCCGAAGGAAGAGCTGTACGGCGAAGCGGTCACCGAATTCGTGAGGCAGATCATGGACTTCGCCGAGCAAGAGGGGCGAGCGTACGACCTGGTGCACGGTCACTACGCCGACGGATGGGAGACAGCTACGACGCTGAAAGCGTGCTGGTCACATCATCCCCCTGCCCTGCTGACGACCCACTCGCTGGGGAGGCGGAAGCGCGAGGACAGCCTGAAGCGCAGTGAAGGAACGGCAGAGGAGCTTGACGAGATCTACAACTTCCCGGTGCGGATCGCCTCGGAAGAGCGATCCCTGATTATCGCCGACCGGATCCTGCCCCTCTCGACGCCCGAGGCCGAGTACCTCTTCAGTGACTACGTGGCAGTGCCTGCCGGGGACCGGCGGGTGACCGTGGTCTCAAACGGCATCGATCCCGCGGCATTCCCGCCCCCGCCGCCGGGGACGAAGGAGCGACTGAGGGAGAAGCTGGGCGTCGCTGAGGATGCGTTCCTGCTGCTGATCCCATCGCGGGTCGATCCTCGCAAGGGCCAAGGTCCGATGCTGCGAGCCCTCCATCACGCCCAGGGGGAGCTGGAGAAACACGACTACCGCTTGCTTCTCCTGGCCTGGCCAGAGTCACCGACGGCGTATGCCACCCGACTGAGAGGGCTGATGAGCGAGTACGACCTCGAAGATCGGATCCTGACGCATCCACCGGTCCCCCACGACAAAATGCCCGGCTTCTTCGCAGCAGCGGATGCCGTCATCCTCCCCTCCCAAGAGTACTTCTCTATCGTTATGTTGGAAGCTATGCTGCTGGAGCGCCCTCTAATAGCGAGCGTACACGGTGGCTCACGGGACGTTATCGACGAGGGCGTCAACGGGCTCCTGGTTGATCACAGCGACATTGAGCAGCTGGCCCAGGCCACGCTGCACATGGTGACGATGGAGGAGACAGCGCGCCGGGAGATGGGGCGTCGAGCACGCGAGACGATCTTGAAGGCGTATACCTGGGATCGTATCGCTCGCCAGCTCCTGTCGATCTATCAGGATGTGTAGGCTGGCATAACTTGGTTTGACCGCCCAAGCTCTCTGTGCTAACATGCGCACAGCCTTCGGACGAGCGAGCCTCCCAGGACTGACCTGACGAGAGGTTCATGGCCAGAGCATATGCTTGATCTGGGAATTGTTATCGTCAGTTATTGCACCCGCGACCTGCTTCGCGACTGCCTGCGGTCGGTCTATGCCACTCAGGGATCCCTAACCTTCGACGTCTGTGTCGTGGATAACGCATCGTCCGATGGCAGCGCCAAGATGGTAGCCACGGAATTCCCGCAGGCGACGTTGATTGCTAACGAGAAGAACGTCGGCTATCCGGCCGCCAACAACCAGGGGCTCGAAGCCCTCGGCTTCCAACGGTCTGGTGATGAGACCACCGAAACGGAGACACCCCGTTTCGCCCTCCTGCTCAACTCGGACACGAAGCTTCCCGCGGACGCGCTGGATGAGATGGTGGGTTTCATGGTTGAGCACCCCGAGGCCGGGGCCGCAGGCCCCAAGCTGGTGCGCTCCGACGGATCGCTAGATCTGGCCTGTCGACGATCCTTTCCCACGCCAGAGGTCTCCTTCTACAGGATGGTGGGGCTGTCACGCCTGTTCCCGAGCAGCCGTCGCTTCGGCCGGTACAACCTCACCTACCTCGACCCTGATCAACTCACCGAGGTGGATTCGGTCGTTGGGGCCTTCATGCTGGTACGTGGAGAGGCGATCCACGACGTGGGCTTGATGGATGAGACGTTCTTCATGTACGGCGAGGATCTGGACTGGGCCTACCGCATCAAAGCCGCAGGCTGGAAGATCTACTACAACCCGAGCGTAACGGTGCTCCACATCAAGAAGGCGTCCACCCGCCAGAACCCTCGGGCCCAGGTGGAGTTCTATCGCGCTATGGATATCTTCTACAAGAAGCACTTCGCAGCGCAGACCCCATGGTGGCTCCACGGCTTGATCGTCGGAGCTGTGTCCGCACGGCTGAAGCTTGAGCAACTGCGGGTGACGCTTCTTGCGTCGCCGAGCAGGCAGGAAGCTGTGCTATGAGGTCCAAATCGAGGGTTCGTACTGTCTTTGCCGTCACGTTGGCACTCACCGATATGGTGATGGCGGGGCTGGCTTTCTGCCTGGCTTACTGGATCCGCCGATGGATCCCCTGGCCCGAGGAAGCTCAGAACATGGGGCAGTTCCTCGACTACGGAAGTATGATCGTGACGCATGTTTTATCAATCGTCACGATCTTCGGGTTCTCGGGGCTGTACTACGTGACGCGCACAACGTCACGCATCGATGAGTTCTACTCGGTCTTCAAGTCGACCTCGTTAGGGACCTTAATGGGCGTGGCCCTATCCTCACTGCTCTTCAAGAACAGCTCATTAGCGCTGGATTACTCCCGCGGCATGGTGCTCTACGGCTGGGGGATGAGCATCATCTTCATCACCCTGGGCCGAATGCTCCACGCCAACGTTCGCTCCCGACTGCGGCGACGGGGATGGGGATGCGACCGGGTGTTGATTGTGGGAACGGGCGACGTGGGGCGGATGGTCCATCAGAAGATTCAATCGAACCCAGGTCTGGGCTATGAAGTGGCCGGATTTGTCACAGCAGACGGCTCAGAGGGCGGGGTGCCACTCGGCGCGGAGATTCTGGGCAATGCCGCTGAACTGGCTCCTCTGATCGACCAATACGACGTGGATGAGGTGATCATCGGGTTGCCAGAGGCGACGCATCAGGAGATTCTGATGCTACTGTCGGAATGCGAGCGGGGTCAGGTCACGATCAAGGTGTTCCCCGACGTTTTCCAGATTATGGCCAGCCCAGTTGGCATCGGTGATCTGGGGGGCCTGCCACTGGTGACCGTGCGCGACATCGCCCTCCGGGGCTGGAGGCGCGTCGCCAAGCGCTTCATGGATATCGTTGGGGCGGGCGTGGGCTTGATCCTGCTCTCCCCGGTGATGCTGTTCGTAGCGGTGCTGATCAAGTTGGACTCCCGTGGCCCGGTCTTTTACGTCCAGGAGCGGATGGGCCTGGATGCCAAGCCATTCAACATGCTGAAGTTCCGCTCAATGCGGCAGAACGCCGAGGCGAATGGGCCAGGTTGGACGGTGGAAGACGATCCTCGCGTCACCACGCTGGGTCGAATCCTGCGCCGGCTTAATCTGGATGAGCTTCCCCAACTGATCAACGTCCTGCTGGGACAGATGAGCCTGGTCGGTCCCAGACCCGAGCGCCCCATCTACGTCGACCAGTTCCGACGCTCGATTCCGCGCTACATGGACCGTCACTGGGAGAAGGCAGGATTGACAGGCTGGGCTCAGATCAACGGTCTCCGCGGCGACACATCGATCGCTGAGAGGACCAAGTACGACCTGTGGTACATCGAGAACTGGTCGCTCCTGCTTGACCTGAAGATTCTGCTCCGCACAGTCTTCAACATCTTCGGATTGCCCAACGCCTACTGATCGCCTGGCCCAGGGTGTCTAGTGGAGAATCTGGCTCAGGAACTCCCTGGTCCGCTCCTCGTCAGGATCGGTGAACAACTTCTCCGGCGTGGTCACCTCCACCAGCGATCCGTGATCGAGGAGAGCGATCCGGTCAGCGGCTGCCCGAACGAAGCCCATCTCGTGAGAGACGACGACCATAGTCATGCCCTCCCGCGCCAGGTCGAGCATTACGTCCAGCACTCCCTTGATCATCTCGGGATCAAGGGCCGAGGTTGGCTCGTCGAAGAGCATAATCTTGGGCTCCATGGCCAGGGCCCGGGCAATAGCGACGCGCTGCTGCTGACCGCCGGAGAGCTGAGAAGGATAGGAATCCCACTTGTCACCAATACCTACCTTGACCAACTGCTCGTGGGCGATCTGCTTCGCCTTCTTCTCATTCCGCTTGCGGACGACGCGCTGGGCCAAGGTGATATTCTCCAGCGCCGTGAGGTGGGGAAAGAGATTGAAGAGCTGGAAGACCATGCCGATCTCAGCCCGGACCTTGTTGATGTTCTTCGTCTCGGTGATGGAGTGCCCGTCGACCACGATCCGTCCCTTATCGATCGTCTCCAGCTTGTTGATGCAGCGCAGGAGCGTGGACTTGCCGCCCCCCGAGGGCCCAATGATGACCACAACCTCACCGGGATAGACGTCGAGGCTGACGTCAACGACAGCTTTGACGTGACCAAAAGACTTGTAGACGTTCTCTACGGTGATAATGGGTTCGTTATTCAATGGCAGCCTTCCTTTCAACAATGCGCACTACGAAGGAGAGGAAAAGGGTCATCGTCAGGTAGAGAAGGGCAACGGAGTTATAGCCCTCAAAGGCCCGATACGTTCGCGAGACATAGAGGCGCCCAGTCTGCAGCAGGTCGTTCAAGGCGATCACCGATATCAAGGATGAATCCTTGAGCATCGAGATGAGGTTGTTACCCAACGGAGGGAGGACGCGTCGGATCGCCTGAGGCAGGATCACGTGGCGCATGGCCTGCATGTAGTTCATCCCCAGAGAACGAGCGGCCTCCATCTGACCGTGCTCAATGGACTCGATGCCGCCTCGATAGACCTCGGCCATATAGGCGCCATAGCAGATCGCTATGCCCAGGATCGCCGCTGGAACGCCCTGAAGATCGATCTGTCCACCGGTAGCCTCACGCAACCGGGGGGTGACGACGAATCCCATATAGAGGATAATGACCAGAAGCGGAACGCCGCGCATCACCTCAACGTAGAGGGTGGAAGCGGCGTAGAAGACCGGATTGTCTGAGACCCGCATCAGACCGAAAATCAAGCCCACCACCAGACCAATGAGATAAGAAACGATGGTGACCTGAAGCGTGAGACTGACGCCGTCGACGATGAAACTGAGCGCATCCAGGTACGCCTCGGACGTCAAGACCGACCAGCCGACGAAAACCCCCACCACCGCCAGAATGACGGCCCACCAAGGGACGCTTCCCCAGGGGATCTCGAAGGGCAGGATCCTCCCTGCCCTTGCCTCTCGTGATTTGACATTCATACACAGCTCCTTCTCTGCTCGTCCTTGCTAACTGGGAGCATCGATGGAACGATGCTCCCAGTTTCTCCTTACATCTACTCCGTACCGAAGTACTGATCGTAGATCTCTTCGTACTGACCGCTGTCTCTCACGGCGGCCAGGCCCTGGTTGATGGCCTCCAGCACGTCCTGACGATCAGGGTTGACCGCGATGCCGTACTGCTCGTCGGTGTAAGTCCCGGGCAGGATCTTCAACTCCATCTCCGGATTCGCCTTGATGATGTCGACGGCCGTCGGTCCGTCGGCCACCGCCGCGTCCACGTCGCCGTTCGCCAGCGCCTGGAAGGCCAACGTGTTCTCATCGTACCTCACCACCTCGGCCTCGGTCTCGTCCGTCAGCCAGATGTCCCCCGTCGTCCCCAGCTGGACGCCAACCCGCTTGCCCGCCAGGTCCTCCGGCCCCTCTATCTCCATGTCACCAGCCTGCACCACGATCCGCTGCCCAGCGTTGAAGTATGGATCGCTAAAGTCGACCATCTCCTCCCGCTCCTCCGTGATGGTCGCCGCCGAGATCACCGCGTCGAACTCACCCGACGCCAACGCCACGAAGATGCCGTCCCAACGGGTGTTCACGAACTCGTACTCGAACCCCGCCTCCTGGGCGATGGCCTCCATCAGGTCGACGTCGAAACCGGTGATGTCCCCTTGCTCGTCTACGTACTCGAAGGGTGGGTATTCGGCATTGGTGCCGATCACGACCGTCCCCAGGTCCTCCTCTTCCTCAGCTGGGGGCTCGGTCGGTACTTCTGTGGGCTCCTCGGTGACCGGCGCGCCACATGCCGCGACCAAGGCCACGAGAACGGCCAACGTCACCAGGATAAGTGTTCCTCTCTTCCTCATCGTCTCCTCCTCTTGCTCTTAGTAGTATCGTCTCTCATTTACCTTCTGGGTAAGGAACGCGTCATTCAAAGATCTAGACAGACCTGTTAGTTTGCATTATCCACTCAGCCAACCACCTCCTCTCGAGATCTCATCAGCACGTCGTACAACTTCACGCTGCGTCGTCATCAATCAGAGCTTGCCACGAAAAAAAGCCAGCCTCCGTCTGGAGGCTGGCTCTTGGTCACTTTCGACAACGTAGCCCAAACAGGCCCTACCCAGACGGGGGTGGCTCTCTTCGGCGCTTTCGCTTGTCAGAAGCGGTCATCTCTAGCATCATCAACAGTATCATTTGTGGCAATCCTCAACGGAGACTATACCATAGGGGAACGAATTGTCAAACCGGGATGGCGGCGTGCTGGGCTAACGCACCGCTGTGATAGGCTTTACTACCTTTGGCACGGCGCAGCTGACCATCGCGGTGGCTACCGCCTCGTACAAGGGGTCGAAAGAGAGCTCATCCCCGAGGTGAACGGGCGGGGACGCGTCGGTCACGTCGACCACGAGATGGTCGGAACTAGCCCCCACGATGGTCACGCCGGGGCGCTTCGGTCGCAGGCCGCTTATTCGCATATCTTGCTCGCCCAAGGCGAGAATGGCCCGTTGCCGGGGTCCAAGGTCTTCCCATTCGGGCACCCGGCCAAAGGCATCGGTGGCAACAGGTCCGTCGGGCATTGAAGGCTTTGTTTTAACCTCGATCACCTCAGCGACGACATTGAAAGTGTCCTGATGCGGACAAGGGAGCGGGTTCTTCGTCACGCTGTTTACTCCCAGCAGGATCCCTTCCCCGACGCGGAGCTGGTTGATGCGGTCGGGCATCTCGCGGCGCAGCACGAAGTCAAGGCTGTAGGTATTGCCTCCGGAGATGACGCGAAACGGCGTCCCAAGCGATCGCTCGATGGATTCGGCCAGATCGATCAGGGCCTGCGTGTTCTCTATCGTGGGAAGGACTCCGCCGATGCAGACCAGATTGGTCCCCACCCCTATCAGGTCGATGGCAGGAAGGTCATGGATGTATCGAGCGGCGTCGAGGGCGCGTTCGGGCATAACGCCCTCTCGACGATCGCCCATCTCGATCATGAGGATGACCCGGTGGGTCACCCCACGTCGTTGAGCAGCCTGGGAGAGCACGCGGACGGTCTCGGTCTCGGAATTGAGGCTTATCTGCGTCAGCTCCACCACATCGTCCACCTCATGGAGGCTTGGCAAGCGAAGCAGCATCACGTCGGCCTGAATGCCGGCCTTTCGCATGCGCCGCACATTGCGCAATCGAGAATCGGCCAACGTCGTCACGCCGCCCGCCAGCATGGCACGAGCCACCTCCGGGTGACCGGCACACGACTTGGTGACACCAACGACGTCGATTCCGCTGGATGCACAGAGATCGACGATGGTCGATGCATTGCGGCGAATACGTTCACAGTGTACCTCAAGTCTCATACCGTGCCTCGTCGAAGAAACGCTGACCTATATGGTCCATAATGGCTTGTACATTCGGCAACCCGTGATCCGGCGATTCTATGGCCCGCGGTGCAGGTCACAGCTCGCCTCGAGCCATCCACTCAGAGCAGGAGGGAACGGCTATTGGTATTCTACTCAAGCGAAGCGCCGTGTCAAAAGAGGAAAGAGGGCTGCCTTGCGCGAGGCCAGATTTGACAACGGCCTAAATATACTATACACTAGCCGTCGTCCCCAGGTTTTTACTGCCGTCGCCCACAGCAGGAGGTGATGCTATCGACAGAACGTTGACCCTGTTGGTACCCTATCGAACCATACCCCGGAGAAGATCAATAGGAGGAAGAGAATGAGAAGCCGCATCAGGATGAGCACATTGTTAACCGTCTTGGGCATCATCGCCGTGGTGTCCGCCGCCTGTGGCGGCGGGGCCACACAGGTGCCCCCTACTGCCCCTCCCGCTACCGAAGCACCTACCGAGGTGCCCACCGAAGAGGCAGAGCCGACAGAAGATACTGGAGCAGAGGACGTCCTGGATGAGGTGCTGGAGGCGGGCGTCCTGAGAGTCTCCACCGACCCCAACTACGCCCCCCAGAGCTTCCTCAACGACGAGGGCGAGCTCGACGGCTTCGACGTCGACGTCGCCAAGGAGGTCGCCGACCGGCTGGGTGTCGAGATCGAGTTCGTCACCCCTGACTGGGATATGATCGTCGGCGGCAACTGGAGCGCCCGCTGGGACGTCAGCATCGGGTCTATGACCCCCACCGAGCCCCGCTCCGAGGTCCTCTGGTTCACCGATCCCTACTACTACACCCCCGCCTCCTTCGCCGTTCACAAGGACAACACCGACATCACCTCCGTCGACGACCTGTCCGGCAAGACCCTGGGTCTCGGCACCGCCACCACCTACGAGGACTACCTCAACGACTCGCTGGCCAT
>Ga0207797_1000174_pt1 | contig 46390 bp, 39 predicted proteins | sample PRCRCaboRojoPR_6_FD_187275 | JGI IMG/M metagenome (GOLD analysis project Ga0207797, IMG submission 187275) | Marine sediment microbial community from Cabo Rojo, Puerto Rico - PR CR 10% Liquid 1 (SPAdes) | ecosystem: Environmental > Aquatic > Marine > Coastal > Sediment | place: Cabo Rojo, Puerto... | reverse complement strand
TAACCTCATCAGGAATTTCCTCAATATCGCGGATCTTTACATTTCTGAGATACAGCTCTCCTCCTTCGGATTGAATTTGAATCAGACCCGAAGACAGGGGAGTTACTTCTCCGTTTTCATATTTACCTGAATTATAATTTACCATCACTGTCTCACCATTAACCACATGAACGGATTGCCGGCCGAAGCAATACAGATCGATTTCATTCCATTCTCCGATCGGTTTTTCTGCATCACTACTTTTACTCGCAATCTTGCTCACACCTTCTTTGCCGAAGGGTTGTCTCTGGGCTTCCGGATCAAACTGGTAATTGCCATCCCCGGATTCATTTACAGGTATTTCGCAATAGGTCTCGCCCATCCTGTAAGAATCACCAACGTTACCGGTCATAAGCTGCATCTCGTGAGAGTTTTTCCAGGTTCCCAGGGCAGAACCAAATGATCCATAGCTGTGGTAAAGCAGCCCGCTGTTCCGGTTACCATACACTTCTTCTCCCCATTTAAATTCCATATGAAGATGGTAATTTTCAAAACTTTCTCTGGTAGCAAGCGCCCCATTTACTTCCCCTGAAATGTGAATCACATTTTCACCCTCGTGGTCAACGACTGAAAAAACATCCCCGGGTGTGGCCTTCTCGGCTAAATCTTCATGTCCGTCTATGGGGGTTCCTATATAGGTATCCCAGTTTTCAAGGTTTTCTCCGTTGAAAACGGGCTCCCAATCCGTTTTTTGCTGGCACGAACTTATTCCTAATAATACAATGGCGGATAAAATGATGGCTGAATGTTTCATGGTTTTTCAGTTTAGAGATTTACAAAAATATCAGATCCGAATATAGTATATTCAAACCAAAAATTCCAATTTTTCAGATAAACATGTCTAATAATGTTTCAGCTGAAAAGGATAAAAAGCTCTAATTTACCTTAATACAAGGCACATATCCCCATTTCTTAATGGAGGAAAAAAGTTATACATTCAATAATCATTGAATTCCCATAAAAATCAAGGTTTGGCATAAACCCGGAAATCTTCAGGCAGGTTGTCGTAATAGGCAGAAGAGGCAGGAACCAGGGATGCCTGACCATTTTTTTCCATAATTCGTAAACCCTGATCCTTCGACAGGAGAAAATGCATAAAAGCCCTGGCAACTTCCGGATTGGGTGCGTTTTTAAGCATGGTGACACCATAAACCATCGGTTCGCCCTGCATGGTCATCTTTTTACCAGGTTCTCTTCCGGCTATATCTACCGAAACGGAACCATACCATTCATCCAGTTCAGGATTTCCAAGGTTCACGGAATCCGGGAGTGTAAGATAATCCAGACCGTGCTGCTCAGCTACGGAACGGTAAAGGAATATATAGTCGATGGTATTGGATTCGAGGAGAGCCAGGAGATCTGTTTCTTTCGGGCGCATATAGCGCTTGTCCTTTGAAAGAATCTGGCTGGCCAGCTGGGGTTTGTCGTAATATTTTTCAGCCAGTTTCAACGTTAAAACGGTCCGGTAACCGCAGGGATCGGAATCCGGGTCGCTTCGGCCGTATAGCACATCCTCCCGCATGATCAGGTCACGCCAGTTGTTTTGATTGATTTCATCCGCGTATTTGGATTCATCGTGATATACAAGGGTCATTTCATTGGCTGCGAATTTTACCTGCCAATCTGTATGATCCGGCACCAGAAACTTGTCGATAACCTTGTAATCAGCGGAAGCCATGATATCGCATTCTCTTCCAAGATCCGTTATCTTACGGGCACAATCGACGCTCCCTGCAGCTTCCCTTTTGATATTCACATTGGGATGATGCTGCTCAAATGAATCGGCCACTTCCTTAAAAGGAACCGATAAACTACCTGCATGGAAAATGATCAAATCTCCGGAAAGCATATCTTCATTGTTTTTATTGTCGTTTCGGACACATCCTATAAGCAGGAACAAAAACAGGAGCAATAATGTTGACTCCCACTTAAAAATGGTGATACCGGCGGGAATTTTGTGGTTTTTCATCATCGATACAATTTTGATTTCAATCCATTGTTTCTATTAAATTAAACTGCATTAATCCTGCCTAATCAATTGATGTAGCAGAAATAATGCAGCTCATAAAACTTTTAGGTATGGCTAAAACACAATTATCTGTCCTCTTCCAACACCACACCCTTTTAAACTTTCTCTACTTTGCAGGCTGAGTACTTGTAGGGCGGAATCCTGGAATAGGGATCCAGATCACCCCGGGTTAACCTGTTTACGAGGGATTCCCTGTAATGGAAAGGCATAAAGAGTTCGCCTTCTGCCACACTCTCACTCGACCGTAAAATGGTCTCCAGTTCACCACGTTTGTTTGATAGCTTAACCTTATCTCCATCCCGGAATCCATTTTTGCTGACATCCTCCGGATTCATCAGCACAAAAGATTCATTGGCAAAATCGTTCAGTGCCTTATTCCTTCGCGACATGGTAGATGTGTGATACTGATAAAGGATTCTGCCTGTATTGAGTACATATGGGAACTCATCAGAGGGTGTTTCTGATTGTTGTGTATAATCAACAGGATTAAGGATCCCGAGACCATGGGAGGTTTTAAACTGATCTGTAAAAAGGGTTCTTGTTCCCGGGTGATCGGTATCTGGACATGGCCACTGAAGCCCCTCATTTTCTATCCGGTCATAAGTAACCCCGGCCATTATGGGTGTAGCCTGACGAATTTCCTCGAATATGGCCTTTGCATTTTTATACTTGCCAATATTATAACCCATCTTTTTCGCGATGTTCAGAATGATTTTCCAGTCTTCCTCTGCCTGTCCCGGCATTTCTATTGCTTTTCGAACACGCAGCACCCTCCTGTCGCTGTTGACAAAGGTGCCGTCTTTTTCTGCAAATGATGAAGCAGGAAGAATGACATCGGCATAAGGGGTAGTTTCTGTATGGAAAATATCCTGGACAACCAGGAATTCCAGGTTCTTTAATGACTCCTCTGTATGCGATAAATCCGGATCAGTCATCATGGGATTTTCTCCCATGATGTACATCCCTTTGATCTCTCCGTCATGAGCAGCATTCATCAGTTGAACCGTTGTTAAGCCGGGCTCAGAGGGTAGTTCTTCAAAAGGAACTTTCCACAGTTTGGCCAGTTTTTTCCTGTTTTCTTCGTTTCCCACAGGAATATAACCCGGGTAATTAATCGGTGAAACTCCAATATCGGTAACGCCCTGAACATTGTTCTGTCCTCTTGGCGGATCAATACCAGCCCTTTCCCTGCCGATCTGACCGGTTATTAAAACCATATTGATCTGTGAAAATACCATATGAGTCCCTACCTCCTGCTGGCTGTTACCCATACCAGTGGCAATCATGGCAGTATTACTCCTGGCATATATCCGGGCTGCCTCCATGAACTTCTCTTTGGGAACACCGGTAATTCTTTCAGTTTCTTCGGGCGTATATTTATCGACCAGCTCTTTAAGCTTCTGGAAAGACTCCATACCCCCTTCAACCCTTTCTTTGATGAATTCCTCATCATACAGACCTTCTTCAATGATCAGCCGAATCATCCCGTTATACAGCGCCACATCGGTTCCCAGCCTGGGCTGCAACCACAGATAGGCATAATCGACCATCTTGGTCCATTTCGGATCGATCACAATGATTTTATTGCCTTTATATTGTCCATTTTTCACAAAAGTAGCCGTCACCGGATGGGTTTCCACCATGTTGTTCCCAATCACAAAAAGACAGTCGGTATTGGCAAAGTCTTCAATAGAGTTGCTTCCTGCCCCACTGCCTAGTGACTTAAGCATGGCAGTTACCGTGGAGGCGTGGCACAGCCGCGTACAGTAATCAAGGTTGTTGTTGCCGAATACCAGACGAATAAACTTCTGGAAGATATAATTGTCTTCATTGGTGCATTTGGCGGAACCATAGCCTCCCAGAGCCTTGTTTCCGTACTTCTCCTTGATTTCATTGAATTTGGTGGCAATAAGCTTAAGTGCCTCATTCCAGGAAGCCTCAACAAATTCACCGTTCTTTTTGATCAACGGCGTGGTCAAGCGATCCTCGCTCTGCACGTAGTCATATCCATACCGGCCTTTAACGCAAAGCCTGCCATCATTGGGCGATACTCCCTCGACCCCGTCGGAACGCATAATTTTACCGTTCTGAACATACAGCATAATCTGACATCCGACTCCGCAGTATGGACATGTGGTGCGAACCTTCTTTTCCACCTTGTCCACGTTGATCTCATCTCGATGGGGTTTATCCACCAGGGCACCTGTCGGGCAAAGCTGGACACATTCCCCGCAACCATCACATTCGGAATTGCCCCAGTCATCGATACCGGCAACTATGTAAGACCCAATTCCCCGTGAACTGAAGGATAGTACATTCTTACCCTGTACTTCATCACAGGCTTTAATGCACCGGAAGCACTTGATGCATTTGGTCCCGTCATAGGATAAAATGGGCGAGCTGTCGTCCACTGGATATTCCATCTGCTTGTAGATGTTGGGGTAAGTTCTCCTTTCCTTTATATCCAGGTCATAATGCTGTACCCAGTAATGGAATTCATCGTAATAGGTGCCATCATAATGATCGTTGTGTTCGGCAAGCAGGTATTCCAGGGTGCGCCTTCTTGCTGATTCGATCTCCTCATCAAAGGCAGTTACTTCCAATCCTTCCTGCGCCGTAACCGTGCAGGACATGATGAGGCCCTTCTGGTCTTTGATCTTTACCACGCACATCCGGCAGGCACCAGTGGGGGAAAGTTTTCTGTGATAACAAAGATATGGAATCATAATGCCGTTATCCAGCGCAACCTGCAGAAGGTTGGCGCCTTCCTGTGCCTGTATATTTTTTCCGTCTATCTTAAGATTTACTGTTTTACTCATAACCGATGGGTTTAAAATTCTTCCTTAAAATATTGCACTGCACTCCCAATAGGAATTATGGGTGAACCTCCAAGCGGGCAAAGCGAAGTTTTTTGCATATATTCAGCTTCCACCTTCATTTTTTCAAGCATCTCGGCCCGGTTTCCATTTTTCTTTTCCTTAACCTCTTCAAGCATCATCACCAGCACCCGGGTGCCTACGCGGCAAGGTACACATTTACCGCATGATTCATGTTCAAAGAACTCCAGGATGGAATGCATCATATCATATAATGACCTGGTTTCATCCATTACCATAATGGCTCCTGAACCCAGAATGGCACCTTTCTCCTTCAGGGTATCAAAACCCATTGGGGTATCCAGCACCGATTCGTTAACAAAGGTTCCCGCAGCCCCTCCAAGAACGGCTGCCTGAAACTTTTTCCCATCCTTCATACCTCCGGCCAAATCATTGATCAGCTGCCTCAAAGTAACACCCATGGCTACTTCATAATAACCGGGCTTTTCAATATCACCACTTATGGTAAAGACTTTGGTTCCACCGGAATTTTTAGTGCCCATATTTTTATGAGCATCCGCACCTTCGGATACGATAAAAGGCATATGGGCAAATGTTTCCACGTTATTGATCAGCGTGGGCTGATTGAAAGCCCCAACATTGGCAGGAAAGGGTGGTTTGATTCGGGGGTATCCCCGTTTTCCTTCCAGAGACTCCAGAAGTGTCAGCTCCTCTCCACACAAATAGGATCCGGCGCCAATTCGTAGCTCCATATCAAGAGAAAAGTCAGTACCTTTAATATTTTTCCCAAGGTAACCCTTGTCGTAACAATTTTTTATGGCCCGTTCCAGCTTCTTAATGGATTCAATATATTCACCCCTGATATAAATATATGCCTTTTCTGCCCAAATAGCATAAGATCCGATCAACATTCCCTCAATCATCAAATGGGGATCCTGCTCCATGATGATACGGTCTTTGTATGTTCCCGGTTCTCCTTCATCGGCATTGCATACTACATATTTAGGGCCGCATTTATGACAGCGGGCCTGGTCGGTAAATTTAACCTTCATGCCTGTAGGAAAACCACCTCCTCCCAGGCCACGAAGGCTGGAATTTTCAAATTCCTGAATGATCTTTTGGGGATCCATGGTTAAAGCCTTTTCAAAAGCTTTAAACCCGCCGGCATTCATATAATCCTCAATGCTATAAGGATCAATAGAACCCGCGTTTTTGAGTGCTATTTTGGTTTCCTGTATCACGATTGCTGTTTTTTATATTCTTTTTCCCGCAAATGACTGATGATATTTCTAACCCTGGTTTCATCCAGGTTATAATAAATGGTTTCATTAACCATCATCACAGGGGCTTTATCACACTGCCCCAGGCATTCTGAAGGTTCCAGGGTAAATAACATATCGCTTGTTGTCTCACCCAGTTTGATGGATAATTCTTTCTCCAGGAAATTCAGCAGATTAAATGCACCTACCATCATACACAGGGGGGATTTGCAAAAACGAATGATATATTTTCCTCTGGGATTTAAACTAAACATGGAATAATATCTTACTACTCCATAAACCGAGGCAGTTGTGGTATTCAAATATCTGGCCACCTGCCTGATATCCGCATGGGTAATGTTATTACCAGGATTTACCCGTTGTATCTCATGCAAAATAAGAAGAAGATGGTCACGGGTAGGCGGATATTTCTGAAGAATCTCGCTTATATCCATAAATATTAATTATTAAACAGATAAAATTAAAGAATGAAAATATAAGTGTCAATAAGGATGGATTATTTATACTAATTCCAGATAAATAGTTGACGCTTACAACAACAGTTGTATAATCTCACTCCGCGAGATACCTTTATCATAACTGTTTTTAAAGGAAAGGAAGGTAAGATCCATCAATGATATTGTGCTTCAAGCCTTTCCTGGAACAACTTTTTATTTACCTCATTGATATCATCCACGATGGCATTGATCTTTTTTCTCCTTTCGATTTTGGTTTCCCTGCTTATTCTTTTGTTATCGCTGAAAACAATCTTATCAATCAGGTAGCCGGTTTCATTGAGGCTCATAGCCACCGCCGCATTAAAGTTTTTGAAAATGATAACAGAAGGAAGATAATTTTTTGAATATTGATTAACGGCTTTAAGCACCATGGTTTTAATGTATTGTATTTGAGGCTTCCCCAGGTAGTTGACTCCCAGTATCAATTTTACCAGATCTATACGTGCCAGTTTCTTTTCATTCCCATTTTGCATGAGATTGTTATATTCGCGATTACTGGTTTCCATAAAAAGCCTGATAAATTCAGCAGGGATTTCCCGGATTCCTTTCAATCTTCGTTCCTGCATTCTCCTTCTATACTCTTTTTTAGCATATCTCTGGTTAACAGGAGCGTAATATTCCCATTGGTGGGTTCTTCTATAGGTTTTGGTTAAGGGATCAGGTTTCCATTGGGTGTCGGGTCTTTTCATTAAAGGCGCTGTAAGATCCAGGTAGTCTTGCTCCAGTGCATACAATACGGCGTTCATGAAATGCGGATAACCTCCTCCTATCATGTGATGAAGAGCACTCCAGAGGGTCTTGTCAGATACAGGCCGGGATGAATGGTTATCAATTGAATCCGGATGTTCAATTTTGATCTTTTTCAGCTGATTTATGAATTCTTCAGATAAGCGTGCGGGATAATAAGTATAATTATCGGATGGCTGTCCGTATCTTTGGCTGGCATGATGCATCTGATTAACATCCAGAACATAGCTGCTATCGTTGGTAAGCTCCAGTTTAATTTCAAGGTTCGATCCCCACTCCATTGATCTGATCATGGGATGCTGGGCATTGATACTGGAAAATGTAGCTGTTATGAACAGAAACAGAACGAAAATATACTTATAAACGATGCTTTTCATGGGCCCGATATGTTTCATTTACCTTTAAAGGCTTTTAACGTCGGTTCCATTTTGAGGTTACGGTATGGCATGTATAAAAGTAAAATTTTTTCCACACCCGAAAGCTCAGTCAATATCTCTCAAACCGTAATCCGGTTAAATATCACGAATCCACCAGATCTTTTTCCAACAGGATATTCAGGATTTTAATTGCCGCTTCGGGTATGGGCGTCCCCGGTCCAAAGACACCCATAACACCCGCTTCGTAGAGAAGCTGATAATCCTGCGAGGGAATTACACCTCCGACGATTACCATTATATCATCCCGGTTAAGCTTTCGAAGCTCCTCCATAACCAGTGGAACCAGGGTTTTATGCCCGCCTGCAAGGCTTGAGATTCCAAGAATATGCACGTCATTCTCAACAGCCTGCCGGGCCGCTTCTGAGGGAGTCTGGAACAGCGGTCCAATGTCCACATCGAAACCCAGATCGGCATAACCGGTGGAAACGACTTTGGCTCCCCGATCGTGACCATCCTGGCCCATCTTGGCTACCATAATACGTGGCTGACGACCTTCCTCACGGGCAAATTCCTTCACCAGCTCCCTGGCTTTATGGTAATTATTGTCGTCTTTCGTTTCTGATGAGTATACTCCCGATATGGAACGGGTTACTGCAACATATCTTCCCACTATTTTCTCGCATGCATAGGATATCTCACCCAGTGTAGCCCGTTTTTTGGCTGCCTCTACAGATAATTCCAGCAGGTTTCCATTTCCCGTTCGGGCACAATCGGTAATTTTATCAAGCGCATTCTTCACCTCATCCTCATTCCGCTCTTCCTTCAGTTGCTTCAAACGCCTGAGTTGTGCATCACGAACTGCAGTATTATCCACGTCCAGTATTTCCATGGGTTCTTCCTTATCCAACCTGTATTTATTCACTCCAACACGAACCTCTTTTCCGGTATCAAGACGGGCCTGTTTTTTCGCTGCAGCTTCTTCAATTCGCATCTTTGGAATTCCTGTTTCAATGGCTTTCGCCATTCCACCGAGATCCTCAATTTCCCGGATATGCTCCCACGCACGTCTGGCGATCTGATCGGTAAGCTTTTCTACATAATATGAACCGGCCCAGGGATCCAGCGATTTCGTTATGTTGGTTTCTTCCTGGAGATAAATCTGCGTATTGCGTGCTATTCTTGCCGAAAAATCTGTGGGCAGAGCTATCGCTTCATCCAGGGCGTTGGTGTGAAGGGACTGGGTATGTCCCAGAGCAGCGCCCATGGCCTCAATGCACGTACGGGCCACGTTGTTGTAGGGGTCCTGCTCTGTTAAACTCCATCCTGAGGTCTGCGAATGGGTTCTGAGGGCCATTGATTTTGGATTTTTGGGATCAAACTGCTTCACAATTTTGGCCCAGAGCATACGTGCAGCCCTCATTTTGGCAATTTCAGTAAAATGATTCATCCCTATACCCCAGAAAAATGAAAACCGGGGGGCAAAAGAATCAATATCCAGTCCTGCATCCAGGCCGGCCCTGAGATACTCCAGACCATCCGCAAGTGTATATGCCAGTTCAATATCCGCGGTAGCACCGGCTTCCTGCATATGATAACCGCTTACTGAAATGGAGTTGAATTTTGGCATGTTCTTCGAAGTGTACTCAAAAATATCCGCGATGATACGCATGGAGAAATCGGGTGGATATATATAGGTATTGCGTACCATGAATTCCTTAAGAATGTCATTCTGAATGGTTCCGCTAAGCTTTTCCAGTGGCACGCCCTGTTCCATTCCGGCAACGATATAAAAGGCCATTACCGGTAATACGGCTCCGTTCATGGTCATAGAAACAGTCATCTGATCAAGGGGAATCTGATCAAAAAGTACTTTCATATCCAGGATGGAATCTACAGCAACACCAGCCTTACCAACATCTCCCGAAACCCTTGGATGATCGGAGTCGTAGCCCCTGTGCGTGGCAAGGTCAAAGGCAACGGACAGGCCTTTTTGACCCGCGGCCAGGTTTCTCCTGTAAAAAGCATTGGACTCCTCGGCAGTGGAATACCCGGCATATTGCCTGATGGTCCATTTGCGCATGGCATACATCGTAGAATAAGGCCCTCGTAAATAGGGTGGTAAACCGGCAGCATATTCCAGATGTTCTAGATTTTCAAGATCTTCTTGGGTGTATACCGGCTTGATGCCTATTTTTTCAGGAGTTTCCGCTACATATTCATGTTCAGGCTTACTCTTTCCTGTATTTTCTTTGCTAAACTCAGGTTGTATTTTACTAAAATCAGGTCGCATAGCTTATTGAATTTCTTTTATCCTATTCTATACCCAGCAATTGCTGAAATTCCCTTAATGATTCTACGAGATTGGACTTAATGTGAATAAAATGCCGGATTCCTTTCTCCCGCAGCATATCGATGCTGTCCCTGGGGTAGCCGGCAATCACTATGATGGATTCATCTTTCAGGCGCTCGAAAATTTCAGGTGCCACCTCGGGATACTCCTGGTCCGAGGAGCAGATCACCACAATCTCCGGATTTTCTTCCCGGATTGCCTGCACTCCTTCATCCACGGAAGTAAATCCGATATGGTCCAGAATTTCAAACCCGGCAGCCGCAAAGAAACCGGAAGAAAACTGGGCCCTTGCCCTTCTCATCTTCTTATCCCCAATGGTAAGCATAAACACTTTGGGTCTGTCATCCTTCATCTTATCTGTTCTATAACGCAATTGCTCCAACTCCTCAGCTCCCCTGTAAGGTTTCAAAGGCTCGGCAATGGCATCCGCCTTTTTATGTGAAAGAGAATGAATGGCATTCCCATCAATTCCTTCATCCATAACTTCCCGGGCATTGGGATACAGGTTGATGCCCACCAGCATTTCCTTTCGCATGGCAAGGTTCATATTCCTCTTGTTGGCAGTTTCCTTTATCTTATCCTGGATCATGCCCTTTTTGAAAGATTCAACATAACCTCCTTCGGTTTCAGTTTCCTGGAATAGTTTCCATGCATGATCTGCAATGGATTGGGTTAGTTCTTCTATATAATAAGCACCGCCCGCCGGATCAGACACCCGGTCAAAATGGGCTTCTTCCTTGAGTATAATCTGGGTGTTGCGGGCAATTCTTTCGGCAAACTCGCCAGGCTGTTCATATGGTTTATCATACGGAACAACCGTAATGGAATCGGCGCCGCCAAGTGAAGCAGACATGGCTTCAGTGGTATCCCTTAGCATATTTACATAGGGATCATATATGGTTTGATTCCATTGTGAAGTTTCCGCATGGATTCTCATTTGCGTCGAGCTTGCATCTGAAGGTTTATAGGCTTCCACAACCTTAGCCCAAAGCATCCTGGCAGCTCTGAATTTGGCAATTTCCAGAAAATATGCCGGTCCCACACCAAACTTAAAATGAATGTTTCGGGCAGCCTCATCTGCTGCGAAACCCTGGTCTGTTAAAAAAGCCATGTACTCATTTCCCATGGCCAGGGCAAAAGCGAGTTCCTGAACATTGGTCGCTCCGGCATTATGAAGCCATGCTGCATCTACTTCCAATGCTGCAAAAGAAGGCAGATCGGAAGATTTTTCAACAAGCTCATTCATCCCGGAAAACTGCTGTGCTTCGGGATTACAAAATCTGCCATATTTATTAAGACATCCTAGCGGATTAAAATCCAGACTTCCCCTCAGTTTAGCTTTATCTATTGAATCCTTATCTATTTTTTGATGAAGCAGGGCCAAAATATGCGGGGATGCATGACCTGCACGGAAATTCAGTTCAATAGCCGGGATACACATGTTATTCAGTAAGGATTCAAAATCATCGAATCTGGGTTTGACCGTATCATCCATCAAAAAACCAATTGAATCAACTCCCCTGCCCAGTATTCTGAGGGCCCTGGCATTGGCTTCCCCAAAATCCCGGCGTGCATCCACATCCTGACGAACAAACCAGCTATTGTGGCGTTCCGTTTTTCCCCTGACCCAGGGAAATTCGGCAGGGCAAATATCCAAATGCCTTATCTTTTTAAGATCTTCAGCCCGGTAGTATGGACGAACAGCAAATCCCTCAAGCGGACGCCATATCAATTTCTTATTATAATCTGCGCCTTTTAGGTCCTGGTGGATTTTCTCCTCCCATTCCTCTGTAGATACCGGTGGAAAATCATCCCTGAAACTGAGTTTTTCCTGCAGTTTTACCATAACAAATGCCTGTTAAATTCAGCCGCAAAAATATATCATTTACCGATTTCTTTAGCTGCTAAAAATATGATTTATGGCATATGTTCATTTGAGTCTAAACTTAAGTGAAACAGGCTGATGATCTGAATATTTAAAATTCAGGTCGCTGGTTTTAACCTCCAGCGGAACGATATTGGGAGAAACCAGGTAGAAATCAATGATGTTCTTCTGAGTGCTATCGTTAAGAGGTTTATCCAAAGAGCGGTTGGTTGGGGTATCTGGATCAAACATCCATTGCCATCCCGAAGGCATGAAATCATTCTCAATAACGGAAGCCTGGTTCACCGGAAACCGTTTTCTGACCTCCGGTAAGGTATTTGCTTTCGGGGGATATTGATTCCAGTCTCCACCGGTGATGATATAATTGCCTTTTTCATATTCTTTTAAAAGATAATCCTTCAGATAACTCATCTCCTGTTCTTTCAGCTTACCATTGTCATAGGCGGAATTGTGGGTATTGATGACAAGCAACTCGTTATTGTTGCTGAGACGGAATCTTGAGACCAGAAAGCATCTGTCGAGCATAAAGAGGCTTTTGGGCCAGGCATATTTCCCCGGGAAATTGTACCGGGTCACCTCCTGGGGTGAAAAACGCGTAAAAGTGGCCAGCCCGCTTTTTACCTTTCCCATTGGAGAAGTCGGCGGTACCGGTACAAATTGCACGTGATAGTTCAACGCAAAATAACCTGAAAATTCATTCAGATGATTGTTAATTTGCCTGAACTGGTTGATGTGATAACTTCGTTTCGAGGAGAGATCAACTTCCTGTAAAAGAATAAAATCAGAATGGCGCCTTGCACTTATTTCCTTAACAATGCCGTGGAGGTTCTGCCTGGCTCGTTCTTTGGTAGTTCTAACCCGATCTCCTCCATCGTAGAAAAAGCTCATCTCTTCACCCAGGCCGGCGTATCCTATATTCCATATCATTATATCAAAGGTATCCTTTTGTAAAACAGGTGAATCTCGTTTGCTTTCAATGATTTGTTTTTCGTCAGGACTGTAGTCCCTAAGGGTAAAATACAGCAAAAACAGGAGGAAGAGTGTAATTACAATACCCAGGATGTATAAAACAATTTTCAGTGCACTCATAGGACAAAACGTTCAGAAATTGATGATAACAAAGGTAATGTTATTTTTTTAAAAGAAAGTTTACCCTGTTTGTGCTTAATATTAATTTCTCTATATTTGAACCTCTAAATTCGGTTATCGACCTTTAAATTTATTCTTATGAAAATTGGCGTTGTTGTCTTTCCGGGCTCAAATTGCGATCACGATACATTTTATGTACTTGGGGATATCATGGAGCATGAAGTGGTAGAGTTATGGCATAAAGACAGGGATATCAAGGACGTTGACGCCATTATACTGCCCGGAGGCTTCTCTTATGGAGATTATCTGCGTTCAGGTGCGATTGCAAGGTTTTCTCCTATCCTTGATAGTGTGATAGAGTTTGCCAACAAAGGCGGGTTTGTATTTGGTATATGTAACGGATTCCAGGTACTGTGCGAGGCAGGCCTGCTGCCAGGTGCCCTGCTCCATAATGACAATCAAAAATTTGTTTGTAAAAACATTTATATTCTGCCTGACAACAACGACAATATATTAACCCAGGATCTGGACAAACAACAGCCTTTAAAAATACCTGTGGCACACGGGGAAGGGAAATATTATGCCCCCAAATCTACACTACAGGATATGCGAATGAAAGGCCAGATCATTTTCCGGTACTGCAATCAGTACGGGGAAATTACCACTGAGGCCAATCCCAATGGTTCCCTTGAAAACATTGCCGGTGTCTGCAATAAAGATAAAAACGTTTTTGGCATGATGCCTCACCCGGAAAGGGCAGGAGATGAAACACTGGGGAATACCCAGGGCAGAGCCATTTTCCAGTCGGCTTTCAAGCATTTATTGCCACGCTAAATCTTATTCAGGAGTAGAGGGAAAAAATAAAATTCCGGAAAAATACCAGGAAAAGCAAGGCTGAACCTGCAGCATCCAACCGGATCATCAGCTTTTTATGTTTCGCATAGGAATAAGAAAAGAACAACACAATCCGCAACAACAATTGCAATAAGAAAAAAGAAAAAACTTCCGGGCTGTTTTCGTTGTAGGCCCTAGCTTTCACAAAATCCAACCGAACCATCTCCGAGAATGCTCTTGAAAGGCCGGTACTTTCGGTTTTCTTACCTGTGATAAGCTTATACTGTGAAGACACCGGATAATCACCTCCAGGATTAAAGCTGGCGGCATATATAAATATAAGGAAGAGGATTGCTGCAAAGATTAAATTAATAATCTGGTATGAATCACTAAGATCCGGCTTCTTCATTGGAATAATTCAGGCCTGTTAGCTCGGCTATTGATTTTGTTCCTTCCTAAGCTTTTCAAGTTCTTCTTCGGCCTTTTGAACGTCCTCGTTCGCTTCATTCAACGTATCTTCTTCTCCCTTGATTTCTCCTTCCAGGTCTTCCATCTTGTTTTCCAGTTCCTCCATATCCTGTTCATCTATCCTGTCTTCAGTTTCCTCTTCCAGATCCCTGGAGATCTCTTCAAGGTTTTCAAGCTTGTCGAACCATTTTCCTTTGTGGTCCATGGCGTCCTGTATAAATGCTCCAAGGAACAAAAACCACAAAATGGCTATTGCAGAGCCGACAATAGAAACTACCAAACCGGCAGTGGTTATGCCCCGGGCACCATTTGCCTGCCTGGCCTGTGAAAGGCCAATGGCGCTAAAAACAATTCCAGCGGCACCAAAAAGCAAAGCAATAATAAAAGTACATCCCATAACAGCAAGGGGAATAGATATGATTCCAAGAACCAATCCGGCTATACCCAGCCCTTGTCCCGTGTTTGTTTTCTGTTGTTCTACCATAATGGCTTGTTGGATTTAAGGTTTCTATCAAAAATAGTAAAAATTATTTTTGTCGTTTGGCTTTATTTTGAAAAACGCAAGTGAAAATTTTTTATCATCCATTCAATACAGTTAAAAATTACTTATATCCAAATACTTATAGCCTGGAATGTGCACAAGGAGCTCAAAAAAATAAAAAGAATTATTTTTATAATCTATAATAATGTTTATATTTAGCGTCTCAGCAATGTTGTACCCTTCAAAAACTCTAAATTATGGCAAATTCAAAACAAATCAAAGGTGTTATTGGCATTCTTACAGGGGGTGGAGATGTCCCCGGCCTTAATCCGTCAATTCGTGCAGTAACTGTTCGTGCGCTTCGTGAAGGATATAAGGTAATTGGATTAAAAAGAGGTTGGGCTGGCCTGGTAGAAATCAACAGGGACAAAGAAGCCGACAATTCCAATTGCTACACCGAACTGAGCGAAAGCGTAGTGAACCGCGCAGGACGAACCGGCGGAACTTTCCTCCACAGTTCCCGAACCAACCCTCAAAAGGTACCCAAGGGAGCAGTTCCCAAACACCTGCAGGACAAATACAATAAAGAAACAAACGACCTGACCAGTGAAGTACTGAAAAACCTGGATTATCTGAACATCGATTTTCTTATCCCGGTAGGTGGCGACGACACGCTTTCTTACGCAGTAAGACTATACAGGGAAGGAGTTAAACTGATTGGCATTCCTAAGACCATGGACAATGACGTAGCAGGAACAGACTATTGCATTGGCTTCAGTACCTGTGTTACCCGTACCATTTCCATGACCCATATGCTTAGAACTTCAGCTGGATCGCACGAACGTGTGCTGGTACTTGAAGTATTCGGAAGATATGCAGGTTTTACTGCAATGCTGCCAACAATGGCCGGAGCAGCTGACAGATGTGTAATTCCGGAATACAAATTTGAAATTGAAGACCTCACAAAACTACTTATGGAAGACCGGGCCAAGCATCCCAGTAACTATTCCGTAGTGCTGGTATCGGAAGGTGCCATGTACAAAGGCGGTGAAATGGTGTTTGAAGAACAGCAAAAAGACATGTACGGCCACGCCAAGCTGGGTGGAATTGGTGACCTGGTTTCCAATAAGATTAAAGAACTTTCGCCGAAATTTAATAATGGCACCAAGGTAGGTACCATCAATCAGAAACTCGGATATCTTGTGAGAGGTGGTGACCCTGACTCCATTGATTCTATTGTCCCCATGGCTTATGGCAACCTGGCGCTTGACCTTATCCTGGAAGGCTTGCATGGAAGAATGGTGGTTTTCAAACACGGGCACTACGACAACGTACCAATAGAAGTGGTGACCGCCAAGAGCAAGAAAGTCAATGTTAAGGAACATTACAACGCGGAACGGTTAAGACCTCAGTATAAGAGCTTCGCAATGAAACCACTTTTCATCATGACAAGCGAAGTTTAAAACAAATAAAAAACGCCGGAAATTTCCGGCGTTTTTTGTTTTACCAATATATTTCAAATTATTATAATGCCGATACAATATGAGAAACATCGGGTTACTTCCTAAATACCAAGCCTTAAGACTCTTCAGAACTTTTACTCCCTGTTGAAGCTTTCTTGTTTTTCCCAGAAGCTTCTTTGTCCTTCTCTACTTGTATATCAGTCATCTTATCTTTAAGATCAGGAGCATTTTCCTGAGGGTTCTTGCTAAGGGCCATATTTTTTATACGGTGCTTTTTCTTAGGCCGCCTAACCCCGTATGTGTTTCTGAAGATCTTTCCCCTTTTGGTTTTCCTGTCTCCTTTTCCCATAAAAAATTATCCTTTTGGTTAATAAAGTATTATTTTCAATTGGCAGGACAAAATTATAAAAAAATTATCTACAATGAAAAATGGCATTCACAAGCTATTTGAGTGAAAATTTAATCTACTGTAATTTAGTCATCTAAATATCACACCAATTGTTCTGTCCGGTTTTAATTATGTGAAGGTTATGATTAACTCCTGATCATCTGTTTATTCTATCCAGAATGATAATGGAAAAAGGATATTCATTCCTCTCGTCTTTTGAATAATATTCCCTGCTGATCTCCTTCCATTGATCCATGTCCAGCTCGGGGAAGAACGTATCTCCTTCAAATTCCGCATGCACCCGGGTGAGGTAAATCCTTTCAACAAGGGGTAATGCCATGCGGTAAATCTGTTCCCCGCCAATGATAAATGGTTCGTCATCCGCCTGAGCCAACTCCAGGGCTCTGTCCAGTGAATTGACCACTATGCAGCCTTCTGCACTGTAATCCGGATTACGGGTAACAATGATATTTGTACGATGTGGGAGTGGTTTCCCCTGTGATTCGAAGGTTTTTCTCCCGGCAATCACATGATGGCCCTTGGTGGTTCTCTTGAAATGCTTCAGATCATCAGGCAGATGCCACAAAAGCTGATTGTCCTTACCGATTACATTATTTTCAGAAGCTGCGACTATAGTGGATAACATACTATACAGTTATAATTTAAGCTATACTGAAACTTCACCCTTGATGTGCGGATGCGGGTTATAATTTTCCAGTTTAAAATCAGAATATTCAAAGCCAAAAATGTCTTTCTTATCCGGATTGATATTCATGGTTGGTAATTCCCTGGGCTCCCTGGATAACTGGAGCTTGACCTGCTCAATGTGATTCAGGTAAATGTGGGCATCTCCAAAAGTATGCACAAATTCAAAAGCCTCAAGACCGGTTGCCCGTGCAACCATCATGGTCAATAATGCATAGGAGGCTATATTAAACGGAACCCCGATGAACAGATCAGCGCTGCGTTGGTATAGCTGGCAGGAAAGCTTTCCGTCATTTACGTAAAACTGGAAAAGTATATGACAGGGAGGAAGCGCCATATTTTTCAAATCTCCGACATTCCAGGCGCTAACAAGATGCCTGCGCGATTCTGGATTGTTTTTGATCGAATCAATCACTTGCGAGATCTGATCAATATATTCCCCGTCAGGTGTTGGCCAGGATCTCCACTGGTAACCATATATATGGCCAAGATCGCCGTTTTCATCCGCCCATGGATCCCAAATCCTTACCTTATGCTCGTTAAGATAACTGATGTTGGTATCTCCATTCAAAAACCACAGCAACTCGTAGATGATAGACCTTACGTGAAGCTTCTTGGTAGTGACAAGGGGAAAGCCTTTCTGAAGATTGAACCTCATCTGATAACCAAAGGTGCTTATCGTTCCCGTGCCGGTACGGTCGTCTTTCCGGGCTCCATTATGAAGAACATGCTCCAATAAATCGAGATACTGCTGCATAAAGACCAATTTATCATATCCAATAAGCTTATAAAATTAAAAAATATCCGGCAGGATTTTTCAGGATACCTTCCAAATTGACCCGGTCAATATTGATGTTATTGTTATTCAAAAAACTAAATCCTTGCATTTTCGACCAATTGAAAAATTTGTTCGAATTGTTTGTGCAACTTTATCATGTTTTCTAATTTTGGAACAATTTAATCAAATGTTCAAATATTTAAATATGGAATCTTCAGAATATTATGGAAAAGAAAAAATACGGGATCACATCATCCACATTGCACGCGGGATATTCAGCAAGTTCGGCTTCAAGAAAACCACTTTGGAGGATATAGCCGAGGGGCTAGGCAAGGGCAAAAGCTCCATATACTACTATTTCAGAAGTAAGGAAGAGATCTATAAGGAAGTGTTGAACAAGGAGGCTGAAACCCTGAGAAGTGAGATTAACCGCAAAGTGATCAACACCAATGACAATCCAAAGGATAAACTTCGGAATTATGTACTCACAAGGATGCAGTTTCTTTCCGAGCTCACCAATTTCAATGAAGCACTGCGAAACGATTACCTGAAAAATTTCGCCTTTGTTGAACGGATAAGGGAAAAATACGACCGGGAAGAGCACTCAATTATTCTGAACATTCTCAATGAAGGAATGAATAAAGACATTTTCCGTCTTAAGGAAGCAGAATTTGCAGCGATGGCCTTTCTCACCGCAATGAAAGGACTTGAAGTGGCCCTTTTCATCAAAAAAGAATATTCCATAGAAAACCTGGAAGAGAGACTGGATGAGATGCTGGATATCATCTTTTACGGACTGGTTAAAAAGGACTAACAAAAATGAGTAAAATGCAGCTAGTAAATAAGAAGAGCCTATTATCCTGGGCATTGCTGTTGCTTCTTTTCCAAACAGCACCTTTAAAGGCACAGGAAGAGTTGACGCTTCAGGAATGCCGGGAGCGGGCAATGAAACAAAACAAAAAAATAGAAATAGCCAATGAAAATGCGTTGGCGCTCAACTCCCTGGAAAAATCCGCGAAGACCCTGTATTACCCCAACATCAAGTTCAACGGGGGATACTTTCGCATGAACAAACAATTGAGTCTTTTCAGCGAAAACATGTTTCTGCCGGTAGTACCCCAGGAAGTATACAGAGATGGGTTGTCGGCACTTGACCCGAACAAGAACCCTGATCTTGTCAGGGAGACCATGGTTACACGTGATTTCAATGGCATACCCATTCCTGTAGAAGATCCGGAAACAGGCAACCCGATGTTTGATCAATATGCCATGCTGCCAAAAGATGAAGCCAGGTTTGACCTGGAAAACGTTTTCTTTGGCAATGTCGGATTGAGACAGCCCATATATACAGGGGGAAAAATCAGGGAAACCTATAATATGGCCAGGTACAGCAGACAAATGATGCAGGCGAAGAAGCATGTAAGCACATCGGAGGTGATTGTGGAAACCGATAAGCGTTACTGGGAAGTCATTTCCCTGAAAGAAAAGGTGAAACTGGCGGAAGAATACTTCAAACGTCTGAATGCCCTTCTGGGTGATGTAAAAAATCTCCACGAGGAAGGGATTGTCACCAACAACAAAGTTATGGAGGTAGAGGTCAAGAAAAACAAAATAGACCTGAGGCTTACAAAAGCCAGGAATGGACTGGAGCTGGCCCGCATGGCACTTAACCAGACATTGGGATTTCCTCTGGATACACTCATCCACCTGTCCGACAGCCTGGGCAGTATTGATAAATTGACCAACCCGGAAACCTATAAAAAACAAGCCTTAAACCAGCGCCCGGAAATCAATGCACTGAATAAAGGAGTGAAAGTTGCTGAATCCGGGGAGGAACTGATGAAGTCAAGATACCTTCCCAATGTCGGGCTAACTGCCAATTACACATTCTCCAACCCCAACCCGTTTAATGGGTTTGAAAATGAATTCGGCGGAACAGCCAATGTCGGCGTATTTGTAAACATTCCCATCTATAACTGGGGAGAGCGTAGACACACCCTGGAAGCTGTAAGACATAAAAAGAGGGCCAGCATGAAAAAACTGGAACAAACCCGGGAACTCATCTCGCTGGAAGTTAAGAAAGCGGTTTTCCGTTATAACGAATCCATAAAGAAGATTGAAATGACAAAATCCTCGCTTGAACAGGCAAAGGAAAATCTGGAAATCACGAAAAACAATTTCGATGAAGGTATGGCCAAATCAACCGATGTGCTGGAAGCTCAATCGATGTGGCAGGAAGCTTATTCCGATTATATAGATGCCATGACCGAATACCAGCTTAACAAGACCAAACTGATGAAGGCATCGGGACAACTGACCCAAAACGAAAAACAATAAAATGATGAAGCATATGAGAGGTTTATTCATTCCATTATCCCTTTTCATAATGATTGTGGGATGCAGCCAAAACAGTGAGAAAAAGGAAGAAAAACAGAACAATATAGTAAGTGTTACTACAGCAAAATCAAGGGAGGTTACCTATCACCCTGAAAAAACATACAGCGGAAATACATTCCCATTCAAAGAAGCCAACCTGGGAACAACTTTACCTGGAAAAGTTGAAAAGATCCATTATGAGGAAGGAACCCGTGTATCTGAAGGAACGCTTCTGGTGGAACTTTCCGCAGAACTCTATGCACAGGCACTGGCAGAGAAGAATACCCTTGAAAAGGACTTCAACCGACTCAAAAGATTAAGAGAAAAAGGTAGCGTAACACAGCAAAAGCTGGATCACATCAAGGCAAAATACAAGGCTGCAGAAGCAAAGGCACGCATGATGAAGGAGAACTGCGAGGTACGTGCACCTTTCTCTGGCGTTGTTGTTGAATACCTGGTAAAGGAAGGAGAAAACTTCATGTTCTCTCCCGGACTTAAGCCTGGTTATTCACATACTTCAGGCATAGTCAGGTTCATGCAGCTAAGCAGACTCAAAATCAAAATTGATGTGAACGAACGGGAGCTTGGTGACATTAAAACAGGGCAAACCGCCAGTATTCGGTTTGATGCCTTTCCCGACACCACCTTTGAAGGACATGTTACCCATATTGAGCCAATCCTTTCCACAGCAACCCATTCAGCCAAAGTAGAAATTACAGTAAACAACAGGCAGGGAAAACTCAAACCAGGTATGTTTGCCACTGTAAACATCATCATGCCCGAAAGGGATGAAATATTTATTCCACTTAACGCTGTTTTTCGCCAGACCGGTACGGGCAATCATTATGTTTTTATTGTCAATGATGAAAAACAGGCCATCCGCAAACCGGTAACGCAACTTTATACAAAAGGTAAACGGGTTGCAGTAAAAGGCATAAAGAAAAACCAGGAGGTCATCGTCCATGGAAAAAATAAGCTGAATAGCGGGGAACGGGTAATTGTGGAAAATCAATAAAGAAAAAAAGGGTTATTAAAAAGAGCATTTATGAAACTACCAAAGATAGCAGTAAACAAGCCGGTAGCCACCACAATGGCATTTCTTGCCATTTTGCTGTTCGGACTGGTTTCTCTCAACCGGTTACCTTTGGACATTATGCCTGAAATGGAGCTTCCCACGTTAACCGTGATGACGGTTTATCCGGGGGCTTCAGCTGAAGAAGTGGAAGAACAGGTAACCCAGCCTTTGGAAGAGATCCTGGCAGGTACGGAGAACCTTAAGGAAATCACTTCTACTTCCAGGGAAAATGTTTCGTTCATTTCCCTGCAGTTTGACTGGGGAGCAGATATATCTGAGGCATCCAGCAGTGCGCGGGACCTGATTGAACTCACCAAAAGAGAGCTGCCCGACGATGCCGGAAGCCCGGTGATCTATAAAGTTAATTCCTCCATGTTCCCGGTATTGGTATATGGAGTAACTGCACAGGAAAATTATGATGCCATCAATGAAATCATTAAGAATGACATTGCCGGACCCATCAAAAAAATAGAAGGGGTAGGATCGGTAATTTATGTCGGTCAGCCTGAAAGAGAGATAAAAGTCAGGGTGAACCCACACAAACTGGATGCCTACAACCTGGCAGTAGATGAGGTGGCATCCATACTGAAATCAGAAAACCTGAGCATCCCGGGAGGCAACATCAAAGTAGGACCCAGTGATTTTTCTGTCAAGGTGCCCGCTCAATTCGAAACTACGGATGAAATAAGGGATATACCACTGGTCAATTTTAATGGCAGGATCATCAAGCTAAAGGACATCGCCACCGTTGTTGACGGATTCAAAGACAAAGATGTATATGCCCGGAACAAGGAAGGTAAGGGCGTTGCGTTGATGATACAGAAACAAACAGGCGTCAACACACTGAATGTTGCCTCTTCGGTACGGGATGAAGTGAGTGAGCTCAGGAAAGAATTGCCCGATGACGTCAGGATTTTTGAGATCATGAACACCGACGAGCTGGTGGTTCAATCGATCGGGAATCTTTCGGAAACACTTTGGTGGGCCCTGCTTTTCGTGGCCATCGTGGTGTTCTTTTTCCTACGGGAATGGAGAAACAGCCTGATTGTAATACTGACCATTCCTTTTTCACTGATCATTGCCTTCATCATCATGTTCGTGGGCGGTTATACCATCAACATTTTCTCCCTGATGTCGCTGGTCATAGCCATTGGGATGGTTGTTGACAACGCCATCGTGGTATTGGAAAACATTGTACAGCACATTGAAAAAGGAAGCCGTCCGAGGCAGGCTGCCATCTTTGGCACAAACGAGATGGGAATGGCCATCACCGCTTCGACAGCCACCACCCTGATGGTCTTTATTCCCATGATCTTTGTAGGTGGGGTTGTGGGCCTCCTGTTTAAACAGCTGGCGGTGCTGACTTCAGCTACCATGGTAGCTTCCCTGGTGACCTCACTCAGTTTAACGCCCACGGCTGCCTCGAACATATTAAAAGGCATACGGGAACGGAAGAGCCATTATAAAAAAGGACGGTTCTACCAGTGGAGTGAAGGAATATTCGAACGGATTGAAGGTGTCTACAGGCGTTCCCTTAACTGGGCAGTGCATCACAAAACCTTTACCCTGCTTACTGCCCTTGTGATATTTGCAGCAACGCTCTACCTGGGAAGAGGACTTGGAACGAATTACATTCCCGAATTTGACGCAGGGGATCTTGCCGTGGTGATAGAAACAGAAGTAGGCAGCCGTGCCGGAGAAACCGACCAGGCAGCTCAAAAGGTAATGCAAATCATACGGGAGGAAGTTCCTGAGCTGGAACCGGGAACCGTGGCTTCCGTCAGCGGGCAGACAGAAGACGGAACGCTCAGCTCAGTAGGTTTCGAGGAAGGAAAAAATGTGGCCACCATCCTGGCCCATCTTAAACTGCCCGGAAAAAGGGAGCGATCTGCCAAAGAAATAGCTGCAGACCTAAGGAAAAAAATTCAAAAAATCCCGGAAATAGAAAGCTTCAATATTACGGCGGGCAGCATACTTTCCGAAGCCATCACCGGAAATGTGAAACCCATCGAAGTGGAGGTGACGGGCAACAATTTTGATGAGCTGAACCGGACCACTAATGAAATCTATAACGAAATGAGAGATATTGAAGGGCTGACCGATCTGCAAACCACCATCGACAAGGGTAAACTGGAGGTTCATGTGATCATTGACAAGGATAAAGCCACGGATATGGCACTCAACACGGCAATGATCGGGAAACAGATACGGAGCAGCATTTATGGTGCCGATGCCGGCGAGCTGACTCAGAGCGGTAATGAATATGCCATTAACGTTCGCTATGCTCCCGATTACCGGAACAAGATAGAAGCCATCAACAATATAGAGATCACCAACCTGAAAGGCGATCAGATCCCTTTGAAGGCCGTTGCTGATATTAGGCAGGAGCCAGGGCCCCAGCAGATCAACCGGAAGTCGCAGCAACGGATCGTTAAGGTGATGGCCAACCTGCAGGATATATCCCTGGGAAGGGCAGCCAACAAAGTACAGGCAAGCATTGAGCGAACCAATGTTCCAACCGGTGTAGACGTGGAAATAAGGGGCCAGCTCACCGAACAGGAACAAGCTTTCGGTGATCTTTACCTGATCCTGGCATTGGGTATTATGCTTGTATACATGGTAATGGCAGGGCAGTTCGAATCGTTCAAAGATCCATTCATCATCATGTTTGCCCTGCCCTTTACCTTTGTGGGGGTCATATGGGCCTTCTTTGCGACAGGGCTTACCTTAAGCGTCACCACCTTTATCGGTGTAATCATGCTGATGGGCATTGTGGTGAACAATGGTATTGTTCTGGTAGACTACACCAAACTGCTCAGGAAAAGAGGCTACAGCCTTTACGAAGCAGTGCTTGAAGGAGGACGTTCCCGGATGCGCCCTGTTTTAATGACCTCATTCACCACCATGCTGGGAATGCTTCCCATGGCGCTGAGCCAGGGCATGGGAAGAGAGATGTATTCTCCCCTGGGTGTAACCATTATCGGTGGCCTGCTGATCTCCACCATTGTAACCCTGATCATTGTACCTGCAATATATACCGTATTCCATATTAAATCTGCAAACGATGATAAATAAGTGAGCACCATGAAAATGATCTATGTAACTTGTAATGTAAGCGTCAGAGAACCATTGATCAACATGCTTGAGGATAATGATGTAAGCGATTACCAAATCATAGAGGAGGTTCCTGCAAAGAATGTAAAGGGCGAGCCAAGGCTCAACACAGCGGTATGGCCCGGCCACAATTCGGCTGTATTCATGCAGTTCAGTGATGATGAACGGGCCAGGGAAATTTTACAGAAAATCAAAGGCTTCAACAAAGACGCCTATAACGACAATGAACTGGTTACAGCCTGCATGTGGGAACTGGACGAATATTTTTACGACTAAAAGTTGATATTACTTAAGAACCCGGGATGATACCCGGGTTCTTCTAAATATAACAATCACTCTTTATCCCGTTTTTTGCCAAAGAATTCATAGATAGCAGAGAAATCTTTCTCCGAATAACCTTCCTGTTTGGCCAGGGCATACATTTCCTTGATCACATTCACGGCCGGAAGGGCCAGTTCCTGCTCATAGGCTGTTTGCGAGGCAAGCTGGAGATCTTTCTGCATCCATTGCAGGGGGAATTCTGCCTCGTAATCGCCCTTTTCCATCTTATCTCTTTTTAGCCCGATAAAAGGAGCCACTACCGGCGATTGCAGAAGAACATCAAGCAACAGGGACTGATCAAGGCCAAGGGACTGCCCCAGATTCATCCCCTCGGAAAAAGCATACATGGCCTGGCCCAGCAAAAGGTTGAATACCATCTTAAGAGAACTGCCCTTGCCATTCTCTCCGGCATGAATGTATTTTTTTCCCATCACCTGAAAGAGTGGGGCGCAAACATCCACCGTTGGTTTTTCACCGCCTACCAGGAAAAGCAATTCGCCTTTCTCCGCGGGAACCTTTGATCCGGCCACAGGAGCATCCAGGAATTTGATGCCCCGTTCCTTACTGAAAGCAGCCATATCCCTGGAGAAGGACGGATTTACCGTACTGGAATCCACCCATATGGCATCTTTTTTTAGGTGATAGAGGAATCCTTTATCACCTGTGGCAAGATTCAGGACAACCTCGGGAGACGAGAGCACTGTGAATAAAACATCCACTTCCTCTGCTACTTCAGCAGGTGTATCCTTCCAGGTAACATGATCCTCCTTAATCAGCCCTTCAGCCTTGCTTTTGCTACGGTTGTTCACATAAAGCGAATAGCCTTCTTTGGCCAGATTCATGGCCATGCGGCTACCCATAATTCCCAATCCAATGAATCCTATTTTCATAAGTCTTGTTTTTTGCATTTATTAATACATTATAAAATAACAAATATTATTGGAAGGAGTTGAAATCTAAACACCCCAGTTTCTATAAGCATTTGTTAGAGTAAAGGCACAAGGTCTCTCTCCAATATGATAAGGGCGACAGTAAAAGAGCAACTGGTGTTTTTAAACAATACAACAATTTTTTCATAGTTTTGTAACCGGTGATAGCATCATCAATAGTCCAGGAGGAGTGGCAGAGTGGACGAATGCGGCGGTCTCGAAAACCGTTGTCCCGCTGTAGCGGGACCAGGGGTTCGAATCCCCTCTCCTCCGCGAAGAAATGATTGAATGCATGAATGATTGAATGATTAAATAATTGAGCGCCTGCCATTGCGGTTAGTGTGTAATACCCGTTCCTCCGTAAAATCAATGAGTGAATGAGTGGTTGATTGGTTGATTGAGTGATTGAACAAAGGCACAAAGGGGCAAAGCCCCGGCCTGTAACAGCACAGGGTGAAGTCCGGCTATGTCGGACGAAACCCTGTGTAAAATAAACCACCGATCTGCAGGAAGCTCTGTAAGAGCGACAGGTGAAAAGTTTGACGGGAGTTTGAAGATTTGACCGTTTGAGGTTAAGAAGGCTGGGGTTCGCAGTGAAATATATTGGTCATTTATTGTCATTTAATAGTCATTATATTGTCATTGATTGTATACTCAGAAAGGCTCCAGCCTATAATTCAAGGCACAAAGGGGCGAAGCCCCGACATGTAACAGCACAGGGTGAAGTCCGGCTATGTCGGACGAAACCCTGTGTACGTTAAACCACCGATCTGCAGGAAGCTCTGTAAGAGCGACAGGTAAAAAATTTGACGGGAGTTTGAAGTTTTGACCGTTTGAGATTAAGAAGGCTGAAGTTGGCAGTTGTATATATTGGTCATTAAATTGTCATTTAGTCATTATGTTGTCATTGATTGTATACCCAGAAAGGCTCCAGCCTTCATTTCACTCCGATGGTAACGGTAGTGAGGAGCCGTCTACCCCCTTGGCTGAAGTGGGGGATCCGATAGCTATCTGATCCAGCCTTTACAAGGAATATGAGCATTTGATTGAGTGGTTGATTGACTGATTGAGTGATTGGGGTATGGATTCCAATGTGGACCAAAAATGTTTTAAGGTACGTTAAAGGTCTTTCAGGGTTAAATAAAAATGTTTCAGGGTTAAATAAAGGTCTTTCAGGATTGGACAAAGTTCTTTCAGGGTTAAGCAAAAATGTTTCAGGATGGGACAAAGTTCTTTCAGGATTAAGCAAAAATGTTTCAGGATGGGTCAAAGTTCTTTCAGGGTAAGACAAAAATGTTTCAGGATGGGTTAAAAATGTTTCAGGGTTGAGCAAAGGTCTTTCGGGGTTGAATAAAAGTCTTTCGGGGTTGAGCAAAAATCTTTCTGGGTTGGGCAAAGGTCTTTCCAGGTTGAATAAAAATCTTTCGGGATTTAATAAAAATGTACCAGGGTTGAGAAGAGATACGTCAGGGGTGGCAATATGAGTATGCAAATTGGAATATTGTAAACCAAAATAAAAATCAACCTTTACATGCAAACAATTATTTTATTAATTTTGTTGCAAGTTTTTAAAATGGTTCTTTAACAGAGAAAATTTTCATCCGATTCAGGGGTGCTTGCCGGAAGGACCGGGAGGCTGAGAGTATACCCTTTGAACCTGATCTGCTTAATGGCAGCGCAGGAAGACGGTATCCGATGATATTCCTACAGAACAGATTCATTGATAAGCCGTTTCGCCGGGCTGCCTATTTAGCGAAACGGCTTTTTTTATTTATAATAAAATCATCATATCATGCGGACAGACAAACAAACAAAACAGAAGCTTTCATTCGACCAGTATGCAGGGAAATACGATGCCTGGTTTATGGAAAATGAAAACCTTTTTCTTTCGGAGCTTTCAGTTGTGGCATATTTTCTTGAACACCCGGGAAGAGCATTATCTGTAGGATGTGGTAGTGGTTTGTTCGAATACTTCCTGCAGAAAAAGTACGGCATTCAAATCATGGAAGGCATAGAACCCTCGGAATCCATGGCTGAAATTGCCAGGAAAAGGGGTATGACTGTAGATATCGCCACTGCAGAGGAGGCGGACCTGGATACAGAAGCTTACGATACACTCCTGTTTAACGGTACGCCCAGCTATATCAGTGACCTTGATACAGCTTTTGAAAAGGCCTGGTATGCACTTAAAAAAGGTGGCAAATTGGTGGTGGTAGATGTGCCAAAGGAAGGCTCTTTTGCCATGCTGTATAACCTGGCGAAAACACTGGGGACATGGGAGCACAGCATGCTGAACAACATCAGGCCTGCCTCGGTTTACCCGATAGAATTCGTCAAAGAGGCCAACTGGAGAAGCACCCTGGAAAAGGTGGACGTAATGAAAAACACGGGATTCGGCAATTATCAGTTTGCCCAGACCCTTACTACCCATCCTTTATACTCCAATGACTATATTGAAGAGGCAAAGGAAGGATACGACAAAGGCAATTATGTAGCCATATGTGCAACCAAATAAAAATGTTATTATATGATCGATCAGAAACAAGTTATACAGGATCTTGAAAAGCTCAGGGAAACAGCACCCCTGGTGCACAACATCACCAATTATGTAGTAATGAACAGTACGGCCAATGCCCTGATTTCCATTGGTGCATCACCAGTAATGGCCCATGCCACTGAAGAAATGGAAGAAATGGTTTCACTCGCCTCAGCTTTGGTAATCAACATTGGCACTTTAAGCGAGAAGTGGGTGGACGCCATGCACCTGGCCGGAAAAACGGCAAAGGATAAGGGAATTCCGGTGGTACTGGACCCGGTGGGGGCAGGAGCCACCACGTTCAGGACAAATACCACCAAAGACATCATCAATGAAGTGCAACCCCAGGTGATAAGAGGTAACGGCTCTGAAGTGCTGGCCATCGCCCGGGCCGGTTTCACCACCAAGGGTGTGGACAGCACAGCATCTGCAGAACAGGCACTTGAAGCAGCAAAAGACCTGGCCAGGAATGCCAGTGCAGTAGTCAGCATAAGCGGAAAAACTGATTATATAACCAACGGAGAGGATATCCGGGCAATAGACAACGGACATCCGCTGATGGGCAAGGTTACCGGTACCGGATGTACAGCTACTGCGCTCACTGCAGCTTTTGCCGGAGTCAATTCCGATCCGTTTGCCGCTGCTACCGAAGCGATGATTGTTATGGGCATTGCAGGTGAAATGGCCGGCGAGGAATCCGACGCCCCCGGTACATTCTACACCAAATTCCTTGATGCGCTCTATAAAATTGACGGCGAACAGATACAAAAGCGCTGGAAAAATGACTAACCCCAAAAAATTTGATCTTTCAGTCTACCTGGTCACCGACAGAGACCTGTCCCTCGGCCGGTCCCTGGGCTGGGTGGTTGAGCAAGCCGTAAAGGGGGGAACCACCATTGTCCAGCTCAGGGAAAAGGATATGGACACCAAAGACTTTATTGATGAGGCCTTACATATAAAAAAATTGCTGAAGTCTTACGGGGTGCCTCTGTTGATCAATGACAGGGTGGATGTAGCCCTGGCAGTTGAAGCCGATGGAGTTCACCTGGGGCAAAAAGACATGCCCTATAAGATGGCCAGGAAGATCATGGGGAAAGATGCCATTATCGGGCTTTCTGTGGAAACCTATGAACAGGCGGAAGAAGCCGAAAAGCTGGACGTGGACTACATTGGCATCAGCCCGGTATATACCACACCAACAAAAGAAGAGCTTACTAAGGAACTGGGACTTGAAGGTGTACGCAGGATCAGCCAGATATGCCGGCATCCCTCTGTAGGCATTGGAAGTATAAAAGCACATAATGCAAGAGATGTTATCGAGGCGGGTGCCAATGGAGTGGCTGTAGTTTCGGGCATCTGTTCAGCCGAAGATCCGGAAAAAGCAGCCGGAGAATTAAGAGAAGTGGTAGAAAATGCCAAAAAGTCCGTAAGATCTTGAATGTAATATAAATTATCCTTATTGAATATAATGAAAACAAACAAATTTCGTTTAACGATGCAATCAAACCTTTATTCAATCATTCAACCATTTTATCATTTAAGCATTTAAGCATTCAATTATTATCTTCCATGAAAATATCCAAAATAGGAGAATTCGGTCTCATCGAGCAGGTGATTGCACCTGAATTCAAAGAGCTGGTGAACAAACATCTTACCGGAATTGGTGATGATGCGGCCATTATTCCCATAGATGAGCATACCTCCCATGTTCACACAACAGATATGCTCATAGAAAAGACGCATTTTCTCAGGGAAAAAATCACACCCTATCAGCTCGGATACAAATCTCTTTCGGTAAACCTGAGCGATATTGCAGCCATGGGGGGTAAACCGATCGCCAGCTACCTTTCCGTGGGATTGCCGAAGGACATGGAGGTAGAATGGGTGGAGGAATTCATGCACGGGTATAAAGCCCTGAGCGAACAATACCAGGTGCCTCTTCTGGGTGGTGACACCACTAGCTGTGAGGATAAAATCATTATAAATGTTGGAGTAACCGGTGAAATCCCTGTCGGTAACATCAAACTGCGCTCAGGTGCACGGGAAAACGATGTTGTTTGTCTTACCGGCCAGGTAGGTGACTCAGCAGGTGGATTACAGGTCATCCTAAATGGCCTGCCCGAGGAGGATGATGCCCAAAAGCTGCTCGAACAGCATCTCACACCTCCCCCTCATGTTACGGAAGGCTTGTGGCTTTCGGAGTTCGACTCCGTACATGCCATGATGGACGTATCCGATGGGATTTCCTCTGATCTGAAGCACATTATTAAAGCATCCCGGTTAAAAGGGACCATTGAACTGGAGCAGGTACCCATGTCGGATGCGTTGATCCGGCAGGCAGAACGCCACCAGTGGAATCCGCTGGAACTATCGGTATCAGGGGGAGAAGATTACGTACTGCTGCTTACGGTGGATCCAAAAGAATATGAATCACTGGCCGGCAAATTCCATACAAACTTTGGGAAACCGCTCTACCGGGTTGGCTACCTTGAAAAAGGTGATCCGGAGATTGTTTATCTCAAGGATAAAAAGGAAGTGAAAGACCTGAAAGAAGGATATGCTCATTTCTGAATATCTAAAAAAGGATTCAAAATGAAGAACAAACAGAACTATAAGAAAGCACTTAGCATTGCAGGTTCCGACAGCGGTGGTGGAGCCGGGATACAGGCCGACCTGAAAACTTTTTCAGCAAACGGAGTATATGGCACGTCGGCTTTAACAGCTATCACTGCACAGAACACTGAAGGAGTAAGGGACATTCACCCGGTGCCACCAGAAATTATCGAAAGCCAGATTGATGCGGTAATGGAAGACATTGGCACAGACGCCATAAAGATAGGCATGCTACACAGCTCCGAGGTGATCCGAACTGTCATGCACTCGCTGCAAAAATATAAGATGGAAAATGTAGTACTGGATCCGGTGATGGTAGCTACTTCCGGGGACAAGCTCCTTCAGGATGATGCCATTGAAACACTGATACGGGAACTTATACCGGCTGTGTCGGTTATTACACCTAATATCCCGGAAGCGGAAATCATTCTGAATAAAAAAATCAATACCAGGGAAGATTTTAAGCAGGCAGCACAGGATCTATCACAGACCGGGGCAAAAGCTATTCTTTTAAAATCAGGGCATTTCAAAGGAGATGAACTGTCCGACATCTTTTACCTCGCTTCAGAAGATGCACTCATTGAAATTCCATTTCAGCGGGTGGACACCAAAAACACCCATGGCACAGGGTGCACCCTGTCATCGGCCGTTGCAGCCTGGCTGGCGCGGGGCAGGAGTATGAAGGAAGCCATCCAGAAAGGGCTGGATTACACCCATCAGGCCATCCAGGAAGGGGCACACTATCAACTCGGGCACGGACATGGTCCTGTGCATCATTTTTATAAATTTTGGAGCTAAAAACACCCATATGGACTTCTTAAAAGAGCTGGATGCATCGGTTGAACCGGTATACCAGGAGATCATCAATCACCCCTTCAATATCGAACTGGCCAAAGGCACGCTGGAAGAAGAAAAATTCCGTTTTTACGTTCGTCAGGACATCCATTATATAGGCGAATATTCGCGTGCCCTTGCCGCATTGGCTTCGAAAGCGCCTTCCCACGAAGAACTTACGGAATTTATAACCTTTGCCAAAGAAGGCCTGGAAATAGAAAGGGCTTTGCATAACGAATTCATTCAACAATTTCACATTACCCCTCCTGAAGAAATTGCGCTCGCCACAGAAGCCTATTCCAACTTTTTGCTTCAGGCCGTTGCATACAAAAGCTACGCAGAGGCAATTGCAGGCTTGCTGCCTTGCTTCTGGCTATATAACAAGGTAGCTGTCCATATATACAAACAAGCCCAAAAGGAAAACAAATATCAGCGCTGGATCGATACCTACTCGGGTGCTGAATTTGATAAGACTACCCAAAGGCTTAAGGAAATAACCGCAAGGCTGGCCAGAGAAAACACCCAGGGAACAAGAGATAACATGAAAAGGCTTTATATCCGGTCTTCCTGGTACGAATGGCTTTTCTGGGACAGCGCCTATCACCTGAGATATTGGATTGAAAAATAACCGCTCTTCAAACATTGTATCTCCCGGGAGACTAATATGGCTGGTATTCTAAATTATTGGTAATTACGAATAATTTTACTAATTTTGCGGTTATTTGATATTAAATATATATTGCTATAATGGAAAAAACGAAAGTACTTTTCATATCTCAGGAAATTACACCTTACCTTCCTGAGACTGAAATGTCCCGTACTGGCCGGTATTTACCTCAGGGCATACAGGAAAGAGGCAAGGAGATCAGAACATTTATGCCTAAATACGGGAGCATCAATGAAAGAAGAAACCAGTTGCACGAGGTAATCAGGCTCTCCGGTATGAACCTGATCATTGACGACACCGATCGCCCGCTGATCATTAAGGTTGCTTCCATTCAGTCAGCACGTATGCAGGTTTACTTTATCGACAATGAAGATTACTTCCAGAGAAGATATACGCTAATGGATGATAATGGAGAATATTTCTCCGATAATGATGAAAGAGCCATATTTTTTGCCCGGGGAGTATTGGAAACTGTAAAAAAACTGCGCTGGTCACCTGATATTGTGCACTGCCTGGGATGGTTTACCTCCCTGGTGCCTTTATATTTGAAACATTCATATAATGAAGATCCACTATATGCCAACTCCAAAGTGGTTTACTCCGTTTACGATGATGAGTTCGATACCCCGTTAAGAAAGGAATTCAAAGACAAACTCAAGATTGAGGGAATCAACAACAAAGCCATCAAAAAAATCAAGGACAATCCGAATTATGTGAACCTGACCAGTATGGCTTTGGACAATTCCGATGCCGTAATTAAGGGGAGCCCGGGAATCAACGGAGAAATAGAAGAATACATTAAGAATCTGAACAAACCTACACTTGAATACCAGCCGGAAGACAAATACCTCGACGCTTACTCGGAATTCTATGATGAATTATTAACCAAATAAATTGTATGATATTTAATAAGAAAGGATTTGTGATGAAGAGAAAGCTTGTGAAGGCACTGAAGCAATCCCTGTTTTTAGCAGGGGTTTTTTTAGTGATTTTCGGATGTGAGAAAGAAGCGAAAGAATTCGGTGAACAGATCATGCATCCCGATGATACGATAGTTGCAAACTATGATACCACGTTTAAAGTAGAAACTTTTGTTGAAAGATCCGATTCCTTTCCAACCCTCTATTCTTCGATTGAAACGGCTAACTCACTTCAGCATTCCAACGTGCTGCTGGGCGAATATTTCACTCCACGGTTTGGAAGGATGAAAGCAAGATTTATGTCGCAGATATATAAATCTGATTCCGTTAGCTTTTCAAACGTTGATTCCGCTGGTGCAAGCCTTTACTTACGGATAGGGGAAAATTACGGATCAGCCGACGATGCGGAAGTCTTTATATACAAGCTAAATAAAGGGCTGGACTTAAGTGAAAAGTATTATTCAACAACCAACCCGAAAAACTATTATAATTCTGCTGATCTGATTTCAGAATCTACTGAACTCCTTGGAGACAGCATCATCAAAGTAAATTTAACCCGTTCATTTGCAGAGTTCTTAACCACTGCTCCGGATACCACAATGGGTAATCTGAATGCATTCCTTAACTTCTTCCCGGGCATCTATGCCGAAATGGATGCTGCCGGAAACAGCTTCCTGAGTGATATCAAGATTGCCAATGATACATCCCGGCTTGAACTGGCATACAAAAAATCCGGAGAAGACGCTGTTGATACACTGGAATATCCTATTTCTTCGACCGCTTTGCGGGTTAACACTTACGAACATTTCTATGATGAAGCTACTGCTGAATCAAACATAAACCAGTATCTCACCAACGATCCTGCAGAAAGTGACAGCCTGCTGTTTATAAATGGTCCTGGCGGTACCAGGGCAAAACTACTGATACCTGAAAAAGTAAGGGAAACATTCAGTCAGGATACAAACTTCCTGGCCCGTGCGGAAATTGAACTGAAGCCACTGGTAAACCCTGATAGCCCCCTTTTCCCTGAGTCGGTAGGCATGTATGCCTACCCGGCTGATACAAGCTATGTTTCCATTTCAAACAGCCAGTTTTTCAACGGGGAATATAACGAAGAGCGCAATGTGTTCAGTTGTAACATCACCACATACCTGCAAGCCTATATCAATGAACAGGTAAACAACAACCGGCTCTACGTGCAGACCAGAAATTTCCGTTACCAGCCAGCGCAATTGATCGTGTCTGGCAGCGGGCATGCAAGACCGGTTAAACTAAGGATTAAATATTTCAAACCTTAAAACTTTAGAGCCATGTGTGGTATTGTCGGTTATATCGGACAAAAGGAAGCTTATGACATCCTTATCAACGGTCTGAAACGACTGGAATACCGTGGCTACGATTCGGCAGGCATTTCTCTTCTGGGAAACAACGGTAATTTATCGATTCTAAAAAAGAAGGGAAAAGTGGGGGACCTGGAAGTGCATGCCCAACAACAAGATATTTCAGGAAGTATAGGTATCGGGCATACCCGGTGGGCAACACACGGAGAGCCCAATGACCTCAATGCCCATCCCCATGCCTCAGAAAATGGACATTTCATCGTAATTCACAATGGAATCATCGAGAATTACAGCCGGTTAAAGAAAAAGCTAAAAGACCGGGGCTATACCTTTAAATCAGAGACCGACACGGAGGTGCTGGCCAACCTGATGGAATACATTTACCTGAAAGGCCAGGTTTCTGCAGAAGTAGCTGTAAGGTTGGCCTTGCGCAAGGTTATAGGGGCTTACGGGCTGGCCATCGTCTGTAAGGAAGAACCTGACAAATTAATTGCCGCCCGGAGAGGCAGCCCGCTGGTCATTGGCGTTGGTGAGAGCGAATATTTCCTGGCTTCTGACGCTACTCCTATTGTAGAACATACCAAAAGCGTGATCTATCTTAATGACAATGATGTGGCCATCCTGGGCCGAAACGAACTAACGCTGAAAACCATCACCAACGATCAGTTAACCCCAAAGGTTCAGAAACTGGATATGGAAATAGGGGATATAGAAAAAGGGGGATATCCTCATTTCATGCTGAAAGAAATATTTGAACAACCCCGTTCCATTCACGATACATTCCGGGGCAGAATTTCCCACGACTTAACGGATATTACCCTGGGTGGCCTGCATACGGTCATGTACCGACTTGAAAATGCCAAACGAATCATCATACTGGGATGTGGTACTTCCTGGCACGCCGGGCTTATCGGAGAATACCTCATTGAGGATCTGGCACGCATACCTGTGGAAGTTGAATATGCCTCAGAGTTCCGATACAGGAATCCAATCATCAATAATGACGACATAGTCATCACCATCAGCCAGAGTGGAGAAACTGCCGACTCCCTGGCGGCCATCCAGTTGGCCAAAGAAGCGGGTGCTACTGTCCTGGGGATCTGCAATGTTGTTGGCTCCAGCATTCCACGAGAGACGGATGCCGGAGTATACACCCATGCCGGTCCGGAGATCGGTGTAGCATCGACAAAAGCATTTACCACCCAGGTTACGGTGCTGGCTATGATGGCTATTATCCTGGGGAAAAAGCGGGGAGAGCTGACCACATCGGTCTATCGCAAGCTGATTGCTGAACTGTCGGATATACCCCAAAAAATAGATAATATTCTGGCCTTTAATGACGAATTCCTGAAGATTGCCCGATTATACAAGGATGCTACCAACTTTCTCTACCTGGGCAGGGGTTATTCCTTCCCGGTGGCGCTTGAAGGAGCACTCAAGCTGAAAGAGATTTCCTACATACATGCTGAAGGTTACCCGGCAGCAGAGATGAAACACGGCCCCATTGCATTGATAGACGAAAATATGCCCGTGGTAGTGATTGCGCTTCAGGACAAATCATACGATAAGATTGTCAGCAACATCCAGGAGATCAAAGCAAGAAAAGGCAAAGTCATTGCCCTGGTAACTGAGGGCGATACCACCATTAAGAACATGGCCGATCACGTCCTGGAAATACCCTCCACTATGGAAACCCTGGCATCATTGCTAACCGTAATTCCCTTACAGCTTTTATCCTATCATATTGCCGTTCTCAGGGGCTGCAGCGTGGACCAGCCAAGGAATCTGGCGAAGTCGGTTACTGTTGAATGAAATATACCAGTTAGCTGTGAGGCGTTTGTAATACCCGATATATAGCTTACGAAAGCGAATTATCATTGATTGTCATTACTTGTCATTATTGGTCATTAAGTTGTGGCTTCAACTGGGACATTCACAACTCATTGCCCAGAATCTCACTATTATCTCGTTTTCACTTCTTCTCATTTTCTCTTATTCTTCTTTCCTTATATGCTCATTTCATTCCTGCCCTCATCTAAATTCTGTCGCCAGGATAACCCGAGACTCGAGACCAGGGACCCGAGACTATCTTTCCAGATACTGCTTCCTGTAATACTCCTCGTACTCACCTGTTAACACGTGGTTAAGCCACTCTTCATTCTCCAGGTACCAGTCGACGGTTTTTTCAAGGCCTTGTTCGAAGTTTACCTCCTGCTGCCAGCCAAGTTCATTCTTTACCTTGGAGCAGTCTATGGCATACCGCATATCGTGGCCTGCCCGGTCCTTCACGAAGGTGATGAGCTTTTCCGAAGTCCCTGGCTCACGGTCAAGCTTCCGGTCCATGATCTCGCATAATTTCCTGATCAGGTCGATGTTCTTCCACTCGTTATCTCCGCCGATGTTGTATGTTTCTCCTACCCTGCCCTTGTGATAGATCAAATCAATGGCTTTGGCATGATCCACTACATACAACCAGTCACGGATGTTTTCACCTTTGCCGTATACAGGCAAATTTCGGTTGTTTTTAATGTTGTTGATAAAAAGCGGAATCAGCTTTTCGGGGAACTGGTTCGGTCCGTAATTGTTGGAGCAGTTGGATATGATCACCGGCAAGCCGTAGGTATTGAAATAGGCCCTGACCATATGATCGGAGCTTGCCTTGGATGCAGAGTAGGGACTTTTGGGATCATAGGGGGTTTCCTCTGTAAAGTAACCTTCCTGCCCCAGTGATCCATAGACTTCATCAGTAGAAACATGATAAAACAGCTTACCACGGTAATCCTCCTGCCAGTAGCTTTTGGCAACATTCAGGAGATTAACGGTGCCTACCACATTGGTTTTGATGAACTCATTGGGATCGGTGATCGACCGGTCGACGTGTGATTCGGCAGCCAGGTGTATGACGCCGTCGAATGCATAATCATTGAAAAGAGCATTTAAAAAAGGAGCATCGTATATATCTCCCTTCACGAATTCATAGTTGTCATTCCCTTCTACATCGGCGAGGTTTTCAAGATTACCAGCATAAGTGAGCTTATCCAGGTTGATCACTTTATAATCCGGATGCTGTCTGACCATATGCCTGATCACATGCGAACCGATAAAGCCGGCACCACCAGTAATTAGGATATTCTTATTCATAGAGTATCTATTCATTTTTATGGTTATCTAATGATCTAAATTTTAGAACTAAGCTAAGAAAGCACCAATTTACAAATTCCAAAACTTTTCATGCATTTGACGGATAACAAACAATTCCTAAATCATAACCCAGATAAACTGGAAATCCTAAATTCTAAATCTTCCCTCGATACTTTTTCTCAAACTCCCATGCCGACTTCAAAGTTTCTTCAAGGGTCTTTTCGGCCTTCCACCCCAGTTCCCTGTTGGCATAGGAGGTGTCGGCATAAACTTTTTCCACATCACCGGATCTTCTGCCTACAATCTTATAATTCAGTTTAACACCCGTGGCTTTTTCAAAAGCATTGATCACCTCCAGTACCGTATTGCCCCTGCCGGTGCCGAGGTTAAAAAATTCATACCCGGATTTGTGCTTATTTTCTATAAGTCGTGCGATAGCGGCGACATGGGCTTTTGACAGATCCACCACATTGATGTAATCCCGTATCGGGGTACCATCGGGGGTATTGTAATCATTACCAAAAACCTTCAGTTCCTCACGAATACCCATAGCCGTCTGGGTGATATAGGGAACCAGGTTGTTGGGCACTCCCTGGGGTATCTCACCAATAATTGCAGAAGGATGGGCTCCTATGGGATTGAAATATCTCAGGGAGATTCCTTTTATGGGATTTCCGGCCTCTATGGTATACTGAATCATCCGCTCATTGGTCTGCTTGGTATTGCCATATGGTGACAATGGCTCCTTGACCGGGGCGGATTCATCCACCGGCAGATGATCGGGTTGGCCATATACAGTGCATGAAGAAGAAAAAACTATATTACTTACGTTATAATCAATCATGCACTCCAGCAAATTGATGGTTGACATCAGGTTGTTCCTGTAGTACTTCAGGGGTTTCTCAGTTGATTCGCCTACTGCCTTATAGGCGGCAAAATGAATAACCGAATCAACATCCCGGTTTCTGAAGAAAAAGTCGGCCAGATCCTCTTTATCACACAGATCCAGGTGATGAAATTCGGGTTTGACCCCGGTTATCTCTTTGATTCCATCAAGCACTCCTTCATCTGAATTGGACAGGTTATCGATGATAACCACATCATAGTTTTCATTCAGGAGCTCCACCACCGTATGCGACCCAATATAACCTGTACCACCGGTTACCAGTATTTTGCCGTTCGAACTCATGATATATGTTATTTTTCAATTTTGTTCGTCATAATGAGCAGGCTAAGGTATAATTTTTCATCCAATCTTCATGTATTTTGCATGGAAATTCCAATAATACCCGGTTAACAGTGAGGGCAACTATAAAATTTTATCTATCTTTGTTCAAAGCTCAAACAGGGGATCTTCTTGGATATAAATGCCATCATAAAAGATATTTTAACCCGGAAAGAAGGAGTGGTCGTACCCGGACTGGGAAGCTTTACTACGAGGTACCAGTCTGCAATGATCAACTTCAAAAGAAATATCATCCATCCCCCCAGGAAGGAAATCCACTTTAATCACCGAATAACTTCTGACAGCGACCAGGTACTGGCCGGTTACATAGCCTCCGCAGAAAATATCTCCATAAGCAGTGCACAATCGCAGATAAAGGAATTCGTACAAACAATTAAAAATCAGATTGCCAGTAAAGGCACCTATCAACTTCCGGGAATAGGCACATTGAGGAAGGGAGAACAGGGCTCCATAGAACTCACGCCGGAGGGAGATCCCATTTCTAACCTGGGATTTGAAGAAATAACAGCCGAACCTTTTGAACTGGAAAAGCCAAAGGAAACGGGTGAAAGAAAACTTTATACCGTTCCTCCACCACCGCCGCCACCTCCACGAAGATCAGCAAAAAAAACAGTATTGGGGATCTTAGCTGGCATCTTACTGCTAATAATAGCCGGAGGTGGATATTACACGGGATTTTTTGACTATCTGGCCTTTAAAATAAGAAACCAGGAAATTTTAAAGCAAATATACAACCCGGAAGAACAGGATGAACCAGAGGAACAAACAACGACCCTGGCAGATGACACTACCCTCGATACTGCTTCAGTTTCTCCGGAAATCAGACGGGCCATTAACCAGATGACCGACAAGAAAAGGGCCCTCATGTATAAAGAACCGGAAGATTCCAAAACTTACCACATCATTGCCGGTAGTTTTCAGATAAGGAACAATGCCCTTGAATACAGGAATCAACTAAACCAAAAGGGTTATAAAGCCAAAATTCTTGAAAACGATACCCTTTTCAGGATATCGGTAGAATCGTTTGATAGAAAGGAGGATGCCCTGGTTCAACTTTATCGTATGCGCGATAGTGGAGAGCTTAAATCCATCTGGCTACTTGCTGTTCAGGAAAAAGATCGTTGATGGTGATCCCATTCACCAGGTGATACGTTACCATTCCCAATGACCTGGCTGTACTGATATTGGGTTCCGAATCATCAATAAAAAGGGTTTCTTCGGGCTTCATACCTGCATCTTTTAGCACGTAATGATAGATCTCGGCATCGGGTTTTCTCATATATATCTCATGGGAAAAGTAGGCCTTCTCAAAAAGATCCTCCAACCCGGCTATTGAGTATTGCTCTTTCAGGATACTGGTATATAGCTCCTTATGGAGGGCATTGGTATTGCTTAACAAAAATGTTCTGAACCGGTCCGATCTATTCAGCTTATAAACCAAATCAACTGGTTCTTCCCGGAATCCCACGATGATTTTGTTCCACGCTGCAATAAAATCTTCGTCTCTGAAATCCACCCCGCTCTCTTTCTTGAGTTTTTCAAAAAATTCACCATCTGTTATCAACCCTTTCTCATACTCCAGGAAAGAATCCGTACGGTTCAATTTGTGGTCACCACTTTCGAAATCACGAATGCCAAGTTCCTTCATGGCCTCTATCCCCTTTGCCAGGTCGATATCAAGGATCACGCCACCCAGGTCGAAAATGATATTCTTTATAGGATCAATATTTGTTAACATGTGCTTCTAAGTTTACGGTGTAAAAATAAATCATTTTATATTTTTAGTCCGTTAATCATCTTATTTTTTGAAGGTCTGAAAGACCGGCAAAATCAATTCCGGATCAAATAAAAATCAGCCTGTTTGTTTTTATGAAGATCTAATGATTAATTTTGTCATGCACTTTTCAGATATTTTTTTATTATTTTTTGGATTTTAAAAGTAAAAGAGAATATGAGAGTCGACAACGTGAACTATCAGACCATATGGCTGAAGGATAAAGAAACCGTTCAGGTGATCGACCAGCGTAAACTGCCTTTTGAATTCCGTATTGCCGAAATCAGATCATCAGAAGATGCGCATTCTGCCATAAAAGACATGATAGTCAGGGGAGCTCCGCTTATTGGTGTCACTGCATCATTCGGGATGTACCTTGCCCTTCTCCATGCAACGCAAAGGGATTGGAAAGAACAGATTAAGAAAGCAGAAGAAAGACTTAAGTCAGCCAGGCCCACGGCCATAAACCTTGCTTTTGCTGTTGATCAGCAGAGAGAAAGGCTGATGCACATACAATCGCTGGAAGAAGCCAGAAATCTGGCCCGGAATACCGCTGAAGAGCTGCTGGAGGCTGAAAAGGAAAACTGCAGGAAGATAGGAGAATACGGATTACCTCTGATAGAAGAGATAGCCAGGAAAAAAGAGGGCGTCGTGAACATATTAACACACTGTAATGCAGGCTGGCTGGCTACTATTGATTACGGCACGGCAACAGCTCCTGTTTATCTGGCACATGATAAAGGCATCAACTTGCATGTGTGGGTGGATGAAACCAGGCCCAGGAACCAGGGTGCCCGCCTGACCGCATGGGAGCTTGAACAACACGGTATACCCTACACGGTAATCGCCGATAATACAGGGGGATTACTAATGCAGCAGGGGATGGTTGATATGGTTATAACAGGTACTGACCGTACTGCTGCCAACGGAGATGTAGCCAACAAAATCGGCACTTATCTGAAGGCACTCGCTGCATATGATAACGGGATACCCTTTTATGTAGCTGCTCCTTTATCTTCCATTGACATGAAAATAGAACAGGGAATAAATGGGATCCCCATCGAACAACGACACGGTGATGAGGTTAAATATATTGAAGGTTATAACGAAAACGGGATAACCAAAGTGTTGCTGACCCCTGAAAACTCAAGGGTTGCCAACTACGGCTTCGATGTGACACCGGCTAAATACGTAACATCATTAATCACGGAAAAAGGAGTGTGTAAACCAAACAAAAAAGAAATTAAAAAACTATTCAGATCATGACACAGGAAGGATACATCAAGTTTCAATGCGACTGGGAGAAGAAGAATTTCACATTCTCCAAGAAAAATTTCAAAAACATTAACGAATGGCGAAAAAAGCTATTCGATCATGAGTTGCTTGGTGTTAACATGGAAGGTATCGGTTTTGGTAATCTGAGCATCCGGGAGGAAAATACCAACAGGTTCATCATCACAGGATCGGAAACCGGCAGGCACGAAGAGCTTTCCAAGAATCATTACGCCCGGGTGACCGACTACGATATTGCCAGCAACTACATAAAATGCGTAGGGCAGGTAAAGGCCAGCTCAGAATCCCTAACCCATGCAGCCATATATGAATCTGATCAGGAGGTAAACGGGGTTATTCACACCCATCATGAACGGTTATGGAAACTTTTGAAAAACAAGCTCCCGACCACAAGTCCGGAAGTAGAATTTGGAACCCCGGAAATGGCTGAAGAGATCAAAAAGCTAATGGAAAACAGGGATGTACGCATAGAGAAAATCATCATCATGGGTGGACATAAGGAAGGTATCATCACCTTTGGAAGAGATCTGGATGAGGCTGGCGGAGTGCTGTTGAAATATTTCAATCAAATTGGGTAATGGAATCAGTACGCGTGATGCACCTATTCAACTAAAATACGAAATGGGTTAGAATAAAACATACACAAGCATCTTTTATAATTTTTAAGAATCAAGTCAAACCTTAAAAATGAAAATTTATGGCGAAAGTTGGAATCATTGGCGGCTCAGGACTGGAAGATCCTTCAATTCTGAAAAACCCTGACACGGTGGAGCTGGAAACTCCTTACGGCGATCCCAGTTCAGCACTGACAACCGGGAAAATATATGATACCGAAGTAGTCATTCTGTCGCGCCATGGTAAAAAACACACCATCCCTCCCACCCAGGTTAATAACCGGGCCAACATTTACGCGCTTCACCATATGAAATGCGATTACATTATCAGTTCCACAGCATGCGGAAGCCTGCGGGAAGAAATAGAAAGGGGCGACCTCGTTATTCTTGATCAGTTCATAGATTTCACACGCCTTAGAAAGGTATCCTTTTACGAAAGCTTCGAGCCGGGTGACATGAAACACGTTACCATGGCCGATCCGTTTTCTAAAACGGTCCGGGAAAAGCTGATCGATTCAGCCAAAGAGCTGGAAATTAAATATCATCCCAGGGGAACAGTGATCACCATTGAAGGGCCTAGATTCTCCACCCGCGCTGAATCAAGAATGTTCCAAAGCTGGGGTGCCGATGTGATCAACATGTCGATCGCCCCGGAAGCCATCCTTGCCAATGAACTGGAAATTCCATACGGGACCATCGCCATGAGCACCGACTATGATTGCTGGCACGAAGATGAAGAACCGGTGAGCTGGCAGCAGATCCTGGAAATTTTCAATCAGAATGTGCACAATGTGCTCAACCTGATACTAAAAACCCTTCCTAAGCTGGAATAACAAAATATTACCTTACTAAAGCCTAAATTTGATGTTACAAACATTTCTATTCCATTCATCATCAAATTTGGGCATTTTATCAATTAATATTCCGGTTTAACACAAAATTAAAAGTAAAATCTTTTAAAATGATTATTATTGTCATTCAGTAAATAAGTTGAAGCCAAACACATTTAAATCGATAATCTATGAAAAAGTTAATCAGTATTGCGCTTATTCTGCTATTGTCAATGGCTTTGTATAACTGCCAGGAAGAAGAAACTATTCCCGGGGACCAGCCCCGTGACCATACCAAAATTAGCAATCTGTTGGTAAATAACAATCCTGCAGAACTCTCTTCAAGGATTACTTACAAAGATCGGCTTATACCTGTAAGGGACATTGAGCAGCAAGACATGCTGAAAAGTGATGAAGAAGAAGGGTACCCGGAGGTAGATATAACCAAAAACTATGCTTTCAAGCTTAAAGCAGAAGTTGCACCGCCCGAACATGAAGGCAGCAAGCTGCAAGCCACCCACGTTACCATAAAAGATGATTATGCTTTTGTTACTTACAATACAAAAGGTTCGGAATGGCTGGGCGGCATTGAAATTTTTGATGTGTCGGACCGGAAAAATCCTTCCATCATTTCAAGTGCGGTGATGCCCAATGCCGATGTTAACGCCGTGGATTATGCAAATGGCAAACTATACGTGGTTGGAGCCACCGGCAATTACCAGGAAATGGGGTTTGGTTCTCCCGGCTTTATGGAAGCCATCTCCCTTAACAAAGATATGGGAATTGCAGAAGTTGATACCATCCTGGATCTTTCTTCCTGGGCCGGTACCGATGTTCGTGTTGCCGGAGAAAAGATATACGCCACCAGTGGTTCGGAAGGAGGACTTTCCGTTTTTAATGCCGATTATACCCAAACGGCTACAAAGGAACTTGATCACGCACGTGCTGTGGATACCAATTCCGACAAACTATATGTATTGCAGGGCCAGGAAGGCCGCATCAATACTTTTAACCTGGCAAATGCCACCCATGATGCTACCTACAATGTAGGCGGGGCCAATACGCCTGATTCCAAATCAGAAATTGCCGTGTCGGATGAATACATATTTGCCGCACTGAACGAAGGCGGCATGGTCATGCTCAATCCTGACGGAACCGTTAAACAAACCGTCCCCAAACCTGAAACACCGGACGGTGGTATCGATAAAAATCATGTGACCAACAGCGTATCGTTGAACAACGACCTGGTGCTGATCGGCAATGGCGCCTCGGGTGTCCATGTAGGCGGAATTGTTGAGGAAAAAAGCGACAGCCTTTGGATGATGGGAAGCATGCAGTTTGATGGTCCCGAATCTACAAATTTCGTAGAATCCAAAGATAGTGTCATTTTCGTAGCAACCGGCAAAGGCGGACTCAAGATCATAGATATCAGCATTGACGATGGGGTACCGGGAGGAATCGATCCTACCGAACCTTGTGAAACCCTAATGGGACAGATCTCGGATATGTTCCCGGAACAAGAGGATGTACGCGACATGCATGAAAAGCTCTTCAGCGATACCTCGCATCTGAACATCAAAGTAACTGAAGAGACGCCGGTTTATGTCACATTTATCGACGAAGGAGCGGCCTGGAAGAATACTTTCGGATATTATACCTATCCTGCCGATGATCCGCCAGAAAGTGCTGAGGATCTTGATAAGCATGTTGTATTTCCCAATGTATCAAAAGTAGGCGAAGGCGGCGGGCTGGAATTCGGCGACCGTGTTCAGCTGGGTGATGAAAGCTTTGAGAAAGGCACAGTTATCGGGTTTTACGTGGTGGCCCAGGGCTGGAAAAACGGCATGACCGTGGACGGGCTTTACACACAATATACCAACCGCGAATTCAATGCCGAAGGAGCCCAGCAGTCCACACTGTTCCTAAGCAGCAATTGCGATGACATTGTGCTTACCTTTGAGGACATAAGGGTAAACAGCAGCCGATGCGACCATGACTTCAACGACATCATTGTAACGGTCAAGGACACCAAGGACATGGCCGTACCCAATACGAAACTAAAACTTTCCGGTTTACCAAGGAAATAGTTATGTTCATCCAAATACCTGGACAACGAAGGGGGGAGAGGCCTGGCGGCCTCTCCTTTTTTTACATCACTCCGAATTATTTGCTCCGCAGTTTTTGCTAAAAATAAATCATAATTCAAACGCCAGGCTGATCGTTTATAAAAAGTAAGACCGAAACGGAATATATGGGACGGGGACATTGACAAAGGCGGTAAAAGGAGCAATAATTTCAGCAAAGGGTTGCTTAATTCGTAACAAAATATTAATATTGCACTCCGATTTTGAGGAGGTTCTTTAAAATTGGACTGATTCAGGGCCCATAGCTCAGTTGGTTACCTGCCCGCCGGCAGGCGGGGAGCATCCCGATTCATCATCGGGATGGCCGTTGGTTCGAAGGGGAGCAGATAAAGGCTGTGGTAAGGTAGTTCGTTAACATAAAATATATATTCAGGGC
>Ga0207797_1000173_pt1 | contig 46596 bp, 40 predicted proteins | sample PRCRCaboRojoPR_6_FD_187275 | JGI IMG/M metagenome (GOLD analysis project Ga0207797, IMG submission 187275) | Marine sediment microbial community from Cabo Rojo, Puerto Rico - PR CR 10% Liquid 1 (SPAdes) | ecosystem: Environmental > Aquatic > Marine > Coastal > Sediment | place: Cabo Rojo, Puerto... | reverse complement strand
TATAAGCCGAAAAGATACAGAGAATTGATTTCGGAACACGGATTGACGTCCAATCATCAAATTCGAAACATCCAACGTGAATTGGAATCACTTTCAAATGATTATTTTGGAAAGTCTACAGCCGTTCCAGTGAGTGGAAATACATTTGAAACGAATGAACAGTTTTGGACCGCACGGTACCAACAATATGGTGATAGGCGGACAGTCGGACATGTTACTTGGGATGAAGAACAGTATTACCGTGAAACTATCCAAATTTCTGAAAAAATCGAACAAGTCTTAGAAGAATACTTGAACGGCAGGAGACAAACCTTACTGGACTTTGGATGTGGAGTCGGACGGTTTCAGACTGTGCTGCAAAAATTTGCGGATGAGTATTATGGTATTGACATAGTTTCTGACGTAATAGAACAAAATAAATCTCGTTTTGAAGGCAATTCCAATGTTCATTTTGATTTGCTCTCTGACAACCAGATCCAATATGATAATCTCTACTTTGATATCATTTTTTCTGGATTTGTATTACAGCATATCACAGATGAAACGCTTTTCCATCAGTACGCACAACAGATAGAATCAAAACTCTCGGATTCGGGTGTGTTACTCCTTATCGAAAATATTGAGAATTCTGATAATAATGAGCATATGGTTTATCGTTCTGTGGAAGATTATCAATCTGCATTTCGAGATGTTCAGTTACATCATGTCGATACCTACTATGCAGGAGGCAAAACTCCACATGCAATTCTAATCGGCAAGAAAAAAGAAGAGTCAGAGAGTTCGACGGCGGTAGCTCCTGGCACTGACCGGTTACCAGTCAAGGTACAACGATATCATAATCAGTGGTGTTCGCTGTTGCCTTACGATTTACACGAGATGGCAGCAAGAATTGACCAATACATTGAACACGAAGGAAACTTTGTATCGATAAAATGTGAACAAGTTGACGATCGCTATTGGGAAGTTGAATTTGCTCTTGAGAATACAGATGCTGGGGTCTTCGGTCAGTATTTTCTCTATGATACATCCTTTGAGCGATTATATGCTCCCCGTCGAATAAAACAAACTTCACAGAGGAAAATATCAAAACTTGTCCGGACCTGCCTGGATTCTCCGAACATTAAACTGAACGACAGGAGCCTAGGATATGTTTTTGACAGGTTCCTCAGGCAGGATGTACAGAATAATCTTCAGGAATATATCTGGGAACGGATGTATCCTGGTACCATCTTTACTCCTCTCAGGAATTTTCTTACTCATATGAACAGATATAAGTTTGTAAAAGAACAACTGGAAGGGGGTGAGATTGTCGTTGATGGTGCTTGCGGTATTGGATATGGAGCTAAATATCTATCCGGGAGAGTTCGGTCTGTAATGGGTATTGACTTGTCGGAAGAGACCATCGGCATGGCAGAGAAGTACTATGACGCATCGAACATATCCTGGAAAGTGATGGATGTGTTGGATCTGGACCTTGATGATGAATCTGTGGATGTATTTACTTCCATGGAGACATTAGAGCATGTGCATCCGCCAGAGAAACTGCTTGAGGAGATATCCCGGGTCCTCCGGAAAAACGGCCAGGCATTTATTTCAACACCCAATGGGAAATCGGAGAAACGCCAGAATATCAACAATCCATACCATGAGCATGAGTATAGTTTTGATGAATTGGCAACTATGGTAAACGGGTATTTCGGGGCGGGCTCCATTTATGGTGCTGATTCTGACGCTGAATTCGTCAAAGTAACAGCAACCAATACACGGAAATTCGATAATTTTTTAATTCACGTGACAAAATAACGCTAATATTGACAGGAACTGCAAATTATGGATAATATAAAACTTACCGCCTGCATGATGGTCAAAAACGAAGAAGAGCTCCTCCCGGAATGTCTGGAGAGTATACATTCCATTGTAGATGAGATTATCGTGGTTGATACGGGTTCCGATGACCGCACGGTTGAAATTGCGGAGTCGTATGGGGCAAAAGTGTATCACCAGCCATGGGAGAATGATTTCAGCAAACACAGAAACCAGTCGATTTCCTATGCCACCGGTGACTGGTTTTTAATTATCGATGCGGATGAAAAGATTGATGCTGATACCGTTTCACCGAAAAAAATGAAGCGGAAATTAGCTGAACTGCCAGATCGAATTAATGCGGTTATGGCCACAGTAGTAGACCACAAACGGGATGGCAAGGAAACGGTCCGGTTTAAAAGCCCGCGGTTGTTCCGCAATAATACCGGTGTAAGGTATGAAGGATCAGTACACAATAAGGCCGTTTATTCGGGAAATCCAGGCAACTCTGATCTTGAAGTGCACCATTACGGGTACGACCTCGATGAAGAGAAAATGGAGCACAAGTTCGAACGGACGACTTCCCTTCTTCAAAAAAGGCTGGAAGAGGATCCGGAAGATTTTGAGGCCTATTTCTACCTGGCAAATTCTTATGGATCAAAGGATGAACTGCAAAAGACAATAGACTATGGGAAAAAATGTCTCGAATATATGCCGGATGACCTGCCGGATAAACGGTTATATAACTCGATCTACTTTAGTATATCAGGAGCATATATTTCATTTGATAATCTTGAGGAAGCGGAAGATTGGGCACGCCGTGGCTTGGATAAGAATGAATATGACCTGGGATTACATTTCAATCTCACGAATATCGCAATCCGCAGGAAAGATTTCCATGCGGTAAAAGCCCATGCAATGGACTATTTGGAATCATATGATCGGAATGCGAAGGATCCGATCGCGTCCGGTGGACAGTTTTTATTTCAGGTCGATGAGACCAGTCGTAATACCATAATTTACTGGCTTATGAGTGCCCACCTGGTGTTAAAAGAGTTTGAACAATTCTGGGAGAGATGGAATCAAATTAAGAAAATGATACTGGAAAAAGAGGGACTCCAGAAGGAGTTACTCCTGAATGCCAAGACATCCGGCGAATTATCACTATTGGTGCCGCTTACGTACAAACTGTATCACTCGGGTTCCGAACAGAACAGGGAGTTATTGTACCCCCTGGCAGAACTGTTAAGGGAAAATCGGATGAACATCGGATTGTTGAGAACATATGCAGAGATTATTAAAAAGGAAGATTACCGACCAGAATTCGCTCTGGCAGTTTCCAGGCAGATTGTAGAAAAAGAGCCGGGGCTATCGCTGCAATTATTAGAGTTCCTTAAGGGGAATGATATTCATGAACAACTGCTAACCGAGTTCCGGATCCGCGCCAGATACGAGCAGGAAGAAGTGGACCATATTAATCAGCTGCTGTCCAACCTGTTGAACTCATGCAATGATTTCAGAGAGTTGTCGGATGAGACACTACTGATTCTGGCGAACCACCTATTGTGGGAGGAGCATTTTGAAGATATGCTTTCCGTCACGGATGCTTTGGTCGTCAAGCAGGGCATCCGATATGAAGCGGTAATAGAGAATTTTATCGCCCTGGCAAAGGTGTATTCCATTTTAGGAGAAGTATACCTGAACAAAGGTGAATATTTTAACATGAGAATTTCTAATGAAATCGCCTTCACTCTCACCGGAGACTCTTACTATCTCAGGAAATTAGGTGAACAGTATTTCCAATTGGAGGAATACGAAAAAAGCATTCATTATTACAATCAACTCCTGCAGGAAGATCAAATGGACGAAACGTCTCTGAGAAATCTCCGGGAATCATTTGTTGCAGTCGGAAATGAAGAAGGAGTATCACAATGTAGCCGACTGCTTTCCTCGTCCGGTTTCTAAATTCATCCGGATTCCACACACCGGATTCATACACTCCTTATTATGTATTTATCAGACTCATCTTTCCCTTTGTTGAAATGGGCTTAAATCTATTATTTACATTCAATAAAAAGGAATGTTGTCAGGAAAAGTTAAAGTATTATCCGATCCAGCCGATAGTAGTATTGAACAAGATGTTGGCCAACACAACAGCCCGATGAATCGGGAACTCCCCACACGGGGCTTGCCTCACCGGAGGCAATGCAAGGATGCAAAGTTAACACTACTTCATTCAAGGAGGAATGAATCATGGCCTTACGAGTAGCCAATAACGTCGCTGCTTTAAATGCGCAGCGCAATTTGAACAGCAGCCAGAGCATGCTGCAGACTTCACTGGAGCGTCTGTCTTCTGGTCTTCGGATTAACAAGGCGGCTGACGACGCAGCCGGTCTGTCTATCTCACAGTCATTTCGTGCTGATATCGCATCGTTTAAGATGGCATCCAAGAATGCCTCGCAGGCGACCGCGATGTTGCAGACCGCTGAAGGTGGTATGGACCAGATCCATAATATGCTTACCCGATTGAAAGAACTGGCCACACAGGCCGCGTCTGACAACGTGTCCGGGAACAGAAGCGACATCGACGCCGAGGCACAGGAACTGATTTCTGAAATAGACCGTATTGCACAATCCACAGAGTATTCAGGAGCTTCTCTGCTTGATGGTTACGGTAAAACCAGTTCCGACCTCGATGCTGTGGAAACCATCGGAACCGAAAGTACAGTTAGTGTGAGTAGTTATGACGTTTCTGACGCGGATACCGGTTCGTATACCGTCACCGCATCGGGAGCCGATGTGACATTGACGAAAGCATCAGGTGGAGGTACGTTAAGTCAAACAGTGACGCTGGCCACCGGTTCGACAGCGAACTTTGATTCTTTCAATATAGAACTGACTCTCGGTTCAAATGCATCTGTGACCGGCGTTGCCGCAAGTCTTGCCGCAAGTAATATCGAAGTGACGGCAGAAGGTGGTACGTTCCAGGTTGGTGCCAACAACACCTCGGATAACCAGCTGGATTTCGGTATTAATAGTGTACGGTCTTCCGATTTGGGAGTTGATTCGATCTCGCTGACCACACTGGCCAGCGCCCAGTCGGCTATGGGTACCGTTGACAGTGCTATCTCCACTGTGAACAGCGCCCGTGCGGATGTCGGTGCGAATCAGAACCGGCTGAGTTACGCGTCTGCGAACCTGGCGACCTCGATTGAGAACGCCACAGCATCTGAATCAGTGATTCGCGATGCTGATGTCGCAGCAGAAATGACCCAGTTCACCAAGGCACAGATCCTGCAGCAGGCTGGTACTGCCATGCTTGCCCAGGCAAACACGCTGCCGCAGGCCGCACTGTCACTCCTTGGTGGCTAACAGATAGTCAACAACGATCTCACTTCTATGGGATCATGAGAATGATAGAACTGCAGGGGGAGAGGATTTCCGATCCTCTCCCCCCTGTGGTTGGATGTATGATAAAAACGAAAGGTATACTTGACGAGCAATACCCATGAGCACTTCACAGATCCATATTATGCGCAAAGCTCATACAGGTCAGTATACCTCCGGCAGAAAGCAGGGTGAGCGCCAAAGTACGGTTCCTCAGGCTCAGTCTGCCGCCAGATTCCAGCCGCAAATACCGACCGGGTCCGGCAAAATGGACGATACCACGAAGCATGCTATTCTTGAGAGTATCCGGGAAGCAAATGAATCGGTACAGTATATGCAAAAAAGCCTCCATTTTCGTGTACATGAGGGGAGCGGGCAGTTAATAGTGGAGGTGGAAGATATGAGAACAGGTGAAATTCTCAGGGAAGTTCCACCGGAAGAAATGCTGGACACTATGGTGAAAATCAAGACCGCCATTGGCGCTCTAATCGATAAGGAGGGATAAGCGTTGCCGGATACAAGTGTAAGCGGTTTATCGTCGGGAATCGACTGGGCGAACATCATTGACCAGTTGATGGAGATTGAACGCCAGCCCATCCGGCGTATCGAACAACGCCAGTCCGAGTATGAGCAGAAGGTCAAACTCTGGCAGAACATCAACTCGCAGTTGCTGAGCTTGCGGTCAACAGCGGATACTCTGCGGAGTGATGATGCCTGGTCACGCTATACCAGTGCACTGAGCGCCTCGTCAAGCACGGTGGAAGCGGGTGATATTCTCACAGCCAATACGTCATCCGAAGCGGCACCCGGAACGTATGATATTGTTGTCAAACAGATCGCGACCAAAGAGAAAATTTCCTCGGGGAGCTTTGCGGCGAACGATACATCTCTGAATCTTTCGGGCGAATTGCTCATCAATGGTCAGAATGTATCGGTCGGTACCACTGATACCCTTCGGAATATCCGGGATAAGATCAATGCGGTCAATGCCGGTACCGAGGCCTCTGAAGTAACGGCAACCATTGTGGAAACTGCCGATAATGACTTCCGGCTGATCCTGTCCAGTGATGAAAGCGGGAGCGAAGGATTTGACTTGCTGGCGGGGGATGGAAGTACGCTACTCCAGGATCTCGGACTGGTGAATAGCACAACGCAACTCAGACATACTACAAGCGACGGCGCAAAATCAGACGCCTTCACCAGCGCAAACGAGGCTGTCGGTTCATTGTTGAACTTATCCAGTGCCCAGAGCGGTACAGTGACCATCGGAGGACAGGATATTGCCATCGATCTGGCTACTGAATCTCTGGTGGATATTGCCGCTAATATCGAGGCGGCCACAGGACTGTCCGCAAGTGTGATCTCGGAAGAGAATGATGGTGGCGCTACTGTGTATCGGCTGGATGTATCGGGCTCCACCGCGTTTACAGATACGAATAATATTCTGGAGACCCTGGGTTTCCAGGAACACACCTATTCTGACATTACGGAAGTGCACGCCAGTGATGTGGTAAATAGTCAGCTTTCCGACGGTACAGCGGTGACCTCAGCCACTACGTTTGATGACATCGATACCACCGGTGGCGGGAATGACGTGACTAATAGCGATACCATCGATATCACCGGCATGGATCATGACGGCAATTCTGTGTCTGCAACCTTCACCATCAATGATAGTTCTACGGACACCGTGGGGGATCTTCTTACCACCATAGAAAATACATTCAGTAATGTTGACGCGTACATCAGTGACGGTACCGACGGGTTTACCGCAGGTACGCTGGTTGTGGAAGATCTGACAGCGGGTGAGAGCCAGTTGAGCCTCAGCGTAACCGCCAATAACGAAGGAGGCGGTACTCTGGATTTCGGTACGATGGCTGTGGATACCGAAGGACGGTCCATGCAGTTACAGCAGGGTGGAGACGCCTCTCTGGAGATTGATGGCATGCATGTCTCGTCGTCCAGCAATACAGTATCGGATGTGATTGAAGGGGTTACTCTGGATCTGTTGAGTGCCGATCCTGATACCCCCGTATCTCTGGCGATCACCAGAGATACGGAAGCGATTAAGAAGGATGCAAAGAAGTTTATTTCAGCATACAATGAAATTATCGGAACTATAGGAGAACAGTTCGAATATTCCGAGGAGGATGGTCCGGGAGGGTTGCTGTTTGGAGACGGTACTCTCCGTTCAGTCCAGGGTGATATCCGGGATGTGATTATCCGGCAGATTGATAATGTGAATGAGAATTACAGTACCCTGGCCATGGTGGGCATTCAGCTGGATAATGAGGGCCAACTCAGCATGGATGAGGGGGAATTTGTTTCGGAACTGCAATCGAATTTTCAGGATGTGAAGCGGTTATTTGTCGGTACCGGATCATCAGCGAACAGCCAGATTCAATATGTCTCGCATTCCAGAGATACGGAACCCGGTGTCTACGACGTTAATATCACGCAAGCGGCAACCAGAGGACAGGTAACCGGTACAGCGGATTTAACCGGTGGACTCACCTCCCAGCAGACACTGCAGGTGTCAATGGGATCGGGAATTGCCGAAATGACATTCGCTGCCGGAACGGATATAGACTCCATCGTGGCCGCATTAAATTCCGAGTTTGACACCGATTATACACAGACACTACTGGAAGCGTCTGGCCACACCACACTGTCCGGTGATGCCATAACATCCGGCACGACACTGGACCAGATCGATACCACCGGTACAGGTACGAATGATCTTTCCAATGACGAGACTATCGGAATTACCGGCACCAGCCGGAATGGCGACGCAATCAATGCGTCATTCACTATTTCGGATAAATCCACCCAAACCGTGGGTGACCTGTTACAGGCGATTGAGGATGCCTTTAACGGTGCGGTGGAAGCAACCGTTGATTCCAATGGAAAGATCCAGATCCGGGATGATAATTTCGGCACCAGTCAGATTTCGGCCGTGCTAACCTATAACGGCACCGGTTCTCTCACATTTGATAGCATGGAAGAGAGTGTCACCGGCCGGTATTCTATGGATTTGACGGCGTCCCAGACTGCAGGTGGTGAACTGCAGATTACAAATAACAGTTATGGAAGCGGCGAATTCAGTGTAACGGCGGATCCGGAATTCGGCATTACGGACGGAACATATGCAGGACAGGATGTGGCCGGGACGATAAACGGGGAAGCAGCCACCGGGAAGGGACAAACCCTTACCGGAAACGACGGGACATCAAATATTGATGGATTAGTTATCGACTATACAGGTACAGCCACCGGGGACGTTGGAGACCTGAATGTAACATTCGGGGCCGGTGAGATAATGTATCAAGAATTATTCGGGATTGTCGATAATTATGATGGATATGTGAGTCAAAAGATTGATTCTCTTAATGATTCTATTCGCAGATTTGATAATGATATCGAACGGAAAGAAATGCAGGTGGAGCTGAAACGACAGAGTCTATTGAAACAGTATCTGGCCATGGAATCCACCATCAGCGGATTGAATGCGCAGAGTTCATGGCTGCAAAGCCAGTTGAACGGATTATTGACAAGTTATCTGTAAACCGCGGAAGGAGCAGGGCACTCTATGTATCAGCAGCATGTATCCCATTATAAACGGCAGGAAATCCAGACGGCGAGTCCCGGAAAACTGATCATTATGCTCTACGACGGAGCGCTTCGGAATCTGAATGCGGCGGAGCATGCTTATGAAGCCGAAGATTATGAGCGGAAAGCCCAGGCGCTCAGCAAGGCCCAGGATATTGTCATGGAGTTGATGAATGCCCTGAATCTGGAACAGGGTGGCGTGATCGCGAAGAATCTGGAATCACTGTATGTCTACGTTTTGCAGCGATTACTGGATGCTGATACCAATAAGAACCTCCGGGCACTCCGGGAAACCCGGGAGATCCTGTCGGAACTCCGTGATGCATATGCTTCAATAGTAAACAGGAACGAAACGGTTAACGCGAGCAGGTGACCACTTATGAGACGGCACATGGCAGACAATTGGACAGTTTCCGAACTTTTTCTGGATCTGTTGCAGGACAAATTATTGCATTTTCAACGTTTTTACGATCTCTCTGTTGATGAGCGGGCGGCGCTTCGTGATTCCGAACCGGCGGAGCTGGCAACGATACTTCAGGCGAAATCCGAACTGCAGCAACAAATAAACCGGCTGGATCACGAAATCGGCCGGCTGAGTAAAAAGCATCCCAATTTCGTCGCAAATATGGATACCGAGCAGAACAGAGAGTTCAGGTCTACGATCGAACTCATAGTTGATCTCCTGCAGAACATTATTGATTATGAATCCACAAATCGTGAAATTGCCCAGACCCAAAAGGATCAGATTCAGCACCAACTGAACCGGTTATCCGGTGGTAATAAACTTTTACAGACGTATTTCAAGAAATCAGCGGCGGATGCGCGCTTTATAGATAAGTCGCATTAATTAAAGGAGTCATCAATATGCGAATCCGAGATCTCCTGACCGGATCATATCAAAAGACAGACCGCAGCAGGAAGAAAGATCTGAATAACGTTGAATTTCAGCGGAAGCACAAAACGGAATCCGCTGGAAAGACGCAGAGAGCGGACAGCACAAGTATCTCGCAGGAAGCCAGACAGTTGCAGCAGGCAGCTGAGTTGATAACAGAATCGGTGGAGATTTTAAAAGCGATGCCAGATATTCGAGAGGAAGCGGTAGCCAGAGCGAAAGATCGGGTTGCAACCGGCTATTACGATCAAACACAGGTCATTGATACAGTCGCAACGATTATCGATGAACATCTGCAGGCAGACAGTCCCGTATCGGCTTCTGATCTCGCAACGGATATTATCAGTAACTTCTCTCCGGAAAATGCCGATTTCACGAAAGCGGATCTTGATGAAATCCGTATGAATCTGGAAAAAGGTCTGTATCAGGATTCCGAAGTTATTGAAGAAGTTGCCCGGAAAATCTATTCCTTTCTGAACGATCTTCCGTCAGACGGATAATCCTGTCTGTTCCGACAGAACCGCTGGTCTGATTCCCGGAGGCCAGCAACAGTCTTCTTTCCAACGAGTTTTCCTTCATAGTACTGCCATATACTCACAAATCTTTCATGCAAATAACTGCCAAAACCGCTAAATAATGCTGTTCGGTTGCCGATAATAGTAAACGGAACCAACAGATTTGAGGTATGGCATGGAAAAAGAAATCCTCGACATTGATGATGCCGCCAGGTTTTTAGGCATAAAAAAACGAACGATGTACCGATTGGTGAATGATGGGGAAATCCCTGCGAAGAAGATCGGGGGACAGTGGCGGTTGTCCCGCACGCAACTTTTAGACCTCTTCTACGATTCAGGTTCGGAGGGCGGGCAGAATCATCACAACCAGAATACCGGGATGTAGGCCGGGGACGGTTGAATCTTTTCCTCATGTCTGTTGAGTGAAAGCATAACTTATCCGCCAGAACTATCCGGAGGAACACAGAAGATCGTGGTATTGCCGCATACACTGACACGTAAAATTGAACACCAGCTCGGTGATATCCATTCACTGCCAACCCTGCCGGATGCCGTTCTGAAAATTAATGAACTGGTGAATGACGAGAACTCTTCTATGGGTCAGATTGAATCGTTTGTGGAAATGGATCCCGTGCTGTCCTCCACGGTCTTGCGGATGGTGAATTCCTCCTTCTATGGCATGGCGCAGGAAATCAGTTCGCTCAAACTTGCCCTGGTGATTCTCGGAATTAAGGAAATTAAAAACATTGTACTCTCGCTGTCTATTTTCCGGATGTTTTCAAACCGTGAGCTGAACCGAAAGTTCAATATCCGCGAATTCTGGCATCACTCAGCCACTGCAGGACAAATTGCCAAATCACTTGCCAGACGGCTGAACCTACGGTTTTCAGGAGAGGAGTTCGTGGGGGGATTAATCCACGACCTCGGGAAGGTGGTGTTGGTAAAATGTTTACCTGATTCGTACCCGGAATTACATCATCGCGCCCGGCAGGAGAGCACCCCTCTCTGGCAACTGGAAGCGGATACTTATGGATTTCACCACGGTCATGTGGGCGGCTGGTTGGGTGAACGGTGGCACCTGCCGCGTAAACTTATCACAGCCATTGTATACCACGAAGAACCGGAAGAAGCGCCGGAATTTCACCAGCTGGTCGGTGTGGTCAGTCTGGCAGGCGCGCTGTCCAAAGTGGCTGCGTCGGAGGATGACTCCCGGTATCATGAGATCAGCGGCGATGAGCATCCGGCGTTGCAGCTGCTCATCGAATATACCACCGGCCTGGATTCAGTTGACTGGGAGCGCTTTATTATGGAGCTGGGTACCGATGTTCAGCGATCTGCAGAATTCGTGAGTTTCGCACAGCAGAATCTCTGGGATACACACGCAAGTTTTTAGACAAACAAGGAGCAAGGGGACCCATGAAGATATTAATCGTTGAAGATTCGCCGACGATGCGCAGAATCATCAGAAATACGTTGAAACGTATCGGGTATGAAGATGTTGAGGAAGCGGAAGACGGAGTAGAGGGCGTTTCGGTACTTGGGAACAGCAACATCGATTTCATCATCACCGACTGGAACATGCCGAAAATGAGCGGGCTGGATTTTATTAAACAGGTAAAGTCCAAACCGGAGTATGCGGAAGTGCCCGTGTTAATGGTGACAACACGTAGTGTGGAAAATGATGTAAAAGAAGCACTCACTGCGGGAGCGGCAAGTTACATTGTCAAGCCGTTTACTCCGCAGGTGCTGAAAGAAAAAATGGACACGATCCTGAACTGAGGAGTTACCCATGACTGAAGGAAACAAACTGACCCCGCTGCCTCCGGAGGTCCTTGATGATATTGTAAAATTGGTGACATCGGTCAACGAAATGATCCAGAATTTTAAGGCAATCCGAGAGCCAATCATTGAGTCCTCCAATTCTGTTCCCCAGGCGACACAACAACTGGATAAAGTGACGGAAGAAACGGAGCGGGTCACACACAAAATGTTGGATCTGGTGGAAGGTCTGATGGAGCGGGGAATGGATACCGCAATGATCGTGGATGAATTGCTTGCCAGTAATGAAGAGCGTCCACAGGAAGACAGAGACCGGCTTGAGGAAATCAAAGAGAATTCTGACGCGGATCAAAACGACCTGTTCCTGATAATGGATGCACTGCAATTTCAGGATATTACCTCCCAGCAGATCAACCATGCCAATGCGATTTTAGATACGATTGAGAATAAGTTGCAGTCATTGCTATCCACCCTGGGCGAAGTGTTTGATGTTCAGGAACATATGGAGCGGTGTTATGATCCCAACGCCACGGTCCGGGATGGAGAAACCCGCCAGAAAATCGTGGATAATGTTATAGAGAAAACAAACACCGGGAAGGAAACATGATTCGATGCCCCTCCTTCCTATACAAGAGGTGAAACCGGGATGTTATCTTGGCAATACCATCTATACCGAAAATGGACTACCACTGCTTCAAAAAGGGGTAAAACTCACTGCCTCATATATCCGACGGCTGGAAAAAAAAGGCTATAAAAGTCTGTTTGTTCTCTCCGAGGATGAGAAAGACATTGAACTCAAGGATGTTGTCTCTCCTGTCCTGCGGCAAAATACCCAGCGGATGCTATTCAATACCTTCGAAAAATTGAAAGACAGTGAGCAACCCCGGAGATTTGCAAACAATTTCAACCAGCTCAATGGTATGGTAGATAAGATCGTTGACGAATTACGATACCAGCAAAGTCTGGTTGCGGATCTGGTGAATTTGAAATGCGTGAGCAGTTATACCCTGGAACACTCGGTCAACGTTGGGATTCTCGGGGCAATTCTGGGAATAAAGTCAGGACTAAACCGGCGGGAAGTGCGTAATCTGCTCCGGGCCGGATTATTCCATGATATAGGAAAGCTGTTTGTACCGGAGGAGATTCTGCACAAACCTGCCGCCCTGACGGATGAAGAATATCAGCAGATGAAAGCGCATCCGGAGAAGGGCTTCCAACTGCTTCATTACCAGCTTGATGTTGACCCTATTATCAGTGTGGGAAGTAAAACACATCACGAACGCTGGGACGGGTCAGGTTATCCATTGGGGACAGCGGGGAAGGAGACTCATGCCTTCGGCCGGATACTGGCAGCGGTGGATGTATATGATGCCATGACTTCCGACCGGGTGTATCGAAAAGCCCTGCCTCCGCATGAGGTTCTGGAGTATATCAATGATCTGTCGGGAACCCAGTTCGACCCTGAAGTAGTCGACCTGTTCAATAAATCCGTTTATCCGTATCCCACCGGGATGCATATTACACTGAACACAGGTGAAAAGGCAATCGTCATTGAGAACAATCCCAAACGGATCTCCAGGCCGACCGTCCGACTGTTATCGGGAAAGGATGGCCGGAGAGAGATTTACGATCTGTCAGCCAATCCCGATATCACTATAGTCAGCGAAAGTGCTGAACATATCCGGCCCATGGGAGCCTGATCTGTTCGGAACGTTCCACGATAAAGTGTTGTCTTCAATACCAGCCCCGCATGAAACTTTTTTATTTTATGACTAAAAACTTCGCTCAGCGGTGAACCGCTGTGTTCTCCGGGTATGTATATATCCGGAGAATTTTTTGTTGTCCCCCCCCGGCGGGCGGAAATAGAGGGGCGGCAGAAGAGGCCGAATGATTTCCTGAATTCTGTTTTACAGCGGGGTTTTCGGGAGCCCACGTTCAGTGGGACACCGTGTTGAATAGTCACAGATACAAATAAAAACCGGGGGATCCGGCTACGCCGATCCCCCGGTTTTCTCTTCACACAACACAGGGTAGGGAGAGGGGTTGTGTTGGAAGAGTCGGGTAATAATGTGATCAGGTTTTAGAAATCTTCATCCCAGCCATCGTTCATATCATCGTGGTGATCAGATTCAGATCCGTCAGCAGATTGGGAGTGTGATTCTGTCTTCCGTGTGCCGTTCCGATACGCTGTGTGTCCGTTGGACTTGTCATGCTGGTCCGTGAGGCTGAAATCCTGCCGCCGACCTGCTTGTGCGTAATTCCGGTTAGTGTTTTGTGGCGAAGCCTCTCTGTTCACTTGCGTCTCATGATGCCGGTTACCGTAAATGATCTGGTTCAGAACCTCAATGGCTTCTTTCAGCGATTCGGATTGTGTTTTCAATTGTTCGGATGCTGCTGCTAATTCCTGTGACGAGGCTGCATTGTTCTGGGTAATCCCATCCACCTCGTGAATTGCCCGGTTTATTTGGGTGATGCCGTCGGCTTGCTCCTGAGAAGCCGCAGCGATTTCATTGATCAGGTGATCAACCTGGGTGATATGATCAGTAATCTGGGAAAGTTGATCCGCCACTTCCTGCACAATAGAGACTCCGCGTTCAGCGTGCTGACCCGATTCCTCGATCATCTCCCCGGTGGTTTTGGCTGCCTCGGCCGCTTTCTGGGCCAGGTTCCGGACTTCATCTGCCACAACGGCAAATCCTTGTCCGGCTTCTCCGGCCCTGGCCGCCTCAACCGCAGCATTCAATGCCAGCAGATTCGTCTGAAAAGCGATTTCATCGATGGCCCCAATCACTTTGGAGGATTCATGCGCCGATTTTTTAATATCCTCAATGGCTTCTTTCATCCGTTCCATCGCCTGATTTCCCTGTCCTGCCAATTCACTGGATTCACTGCTGAGTCGGTTGGCTTCAGCGGCATTCTGGGCATTCTGCTGGGTCACTGCAGACATCTCATCCAGACTTGACGAGGTTTGCTCCAGAGCGGAGGCCTGGTTTGATGCTCCGTCAGCCATACGCTGGGAGGCGTTGGTGACTTCATGAGAGGCATATGCCGTCTGTTCGGACTGTTTGGTCAAATCGTTGACCAAACCGGTGATGGTTTCACCGATGGATTGCCCCACAAAGTATGATATGCCAACCCCGAGTCCGATAATGACCAAACTCACAATCAGGACCATACGGCGGTTCTCCGCCTTTGCTGCATACGCTGATTGCAGGGAGATACCAAGAGTTAAGGTTCCCAGACGCTGATCGGAAGACTCTACCGGTTTTAGGATAACACATTCTTCATCAGTGAAATGTACCTGTTGTTCTTTTACGTCCTGTGAGATATTTAACGCTGCGAGTTGAGATTTATTATACGAGTAGTATTCCTTCCCGGCATTATCCGTAACAAGCAGGAATGCGATATGCTCATTGTCCATCACACCTTTTGTGGCGGATTGCACGGAGAGTTCATCTTCAAATTCCAGTCCTGCTGAGACGGAATATGCCAGAAGATCTGCCAGTTGTGTGCCGTTTTGCTTCAAACTTTCCAGTTTCTGTGACTGTAATACCGACGGAAAGTAAAAGAAGATAAACAACGACACCACCGTTAGCATACTAACCCCCATGGCGATGATTTTCTGCTTCAGGGTAATTGACGTAAGAAAATTCATGGTCGCCTGCCTTTCAACAATGCTAATGGTTGTGTTCTGTTGTCCTTAACCAATCGTTCCCCAATAGAATGGTGCGGACAATTATAGATGACTCCTTATTCGAACTGCTTGCATTCAAACCGTTTGTGCCAGATCCAAAATGCACAATAAAACAGTTCGTTCAATGCTGCTATTGCTCCACTGTTTTTATCGGCAATTGAGCTGCAATCTTAACTATGAATTTTCGCCGAATGCCCGGGATTGCTGGTTTTTGGCGGGGATAGCCGCGGACTTGTGCAGGGGCGGGACTTCTCATGTTCACACTCCGGACAGCTTCCTGCGAGGTTTCGGATACGTCAGGGCGTGAAGATCGATAATTCATGCAACGGATGCAGAGATTTCGCCGGGTGCAGCTGAAGCGAATTTTAGGATTGGCCGGTTATTCCGATAATAAAAGGAAAGCCCCCTGATGAAATCATCAGAGGGCTTATTGAGCGGTGGCGCCTCCCCGATTCGAACGGGGGACACGCGGATTTTCAGTCCACTGCTCTACCTGCTGAGCTAAGGCGCCACAATCAGGTTATGAAAATCGGAGAAAATATAAATAGTCACCGTGCTGATTGCAATGAATGATTCTCCGGCATGCTCGGAAAATGAGTCCGGTTTTCGATGAATAAAACTTGCGTGTATGGGGGCCTTGATCTAACTTCAACGCCTGGAGGAAACGACGTATGAACATGACAGGGGACTCAACTGCAACGATGACTTTACGAGTATTGATTGTTGATGATAACGAAAACATTAGTCTGTTATTACAAGAGATTTTGAACATGGAAGATCACAAAAGCACCATCGTGGGTTCGGGTGATGAGGCCCTTCAGGCATTCCACGATTCCTCCTACGATCTGGTGTTCTGTGATATCTCGCTGCCGGATATCTCCGGCTGGGATGTGATCCGGCATATCCGTGATCAACAACCCGAAACCAAAATCGCGGTGATTTCCGGGTTGGGGAATAATATTGATGCCGAAAAGCTTGAGGAGTTTGCAATACGGCATGTAGTCAGTAAGCCATTCAGGATCAATGAGATCCAGCAATTACTGACTAACATGCAAGTATAAATCCTGAGCTGTATCCGATACTGCGGGATTCACCAGAGATACTTCAATTTTCCTTCCGCTCTCTCTGCCCACCGGTACATCCCTGAGAAATACCTCTTGACACCAATTTCCTCGATTTGTTACTTTTATCACTCAACAAATAAGAGTGCTAATAATGAACGGGATGTACAGGAGATTATCGATTTTTTCAGCGAAACTGTTATTTCAATTAGATTGTAACTTGAACATTCTTAAACAATCAAAAGGAGGGACAAATGGAGATCAAACCGTTAGCTGATCGGGTGGTTGTCAAACCATCGCCGGCGGAGGAGAAAACCGAAGGAGGAATTATCCTTCCGGATACGGCCAAGGAAAAACCGCAGAAGGGTGAGATTGTTGCAGTTGGCCCCGGGAGGAAATCCGATAGTGGTGACGACATCCCCATGGAACTGGATCAGGGGGATACCGTGATCTATGGGAAGTATTCCGGTACGGAGTTCACCTTTAATGGTGAAGATTACCTGATCATGCGGGAAAGCGATATTTTAGCAAAAATATAACAATTTGAGCAATAAAAGGAGGTAGTGTCTATGGCTGGTAAAATTATAAAATATGATGCAAAGGCCAGAGATGGTCTAAGCCGTGGTGTCGATAAGCTGGCTGACGCGGTGAGGGTTACTCTCGGCCCGCGGGGACGCAATGTGATTCTGGAGAAGTCCTTTGGTGCGCCTACTGTGACCAAAGACGGCGTCACTGTCGCGAAGGAGATTGAGTTGAAAGAGCATCTGGAAAATATGGGTGCTCAGATGGTCCGCGAAGTGGCGTCCAAGACTTCGGATGTCGCCGGGGACGGTACGACAACCGCCACCGTTCTGGCACAGGGCATTTATCGGCAGGGTCTGCGGAACGTGGCTGCCGGTTCCAATGCAATGGAAATTAAACGGGGTCTCGAGCAGGCCACGAGAAAAGTTGTTGAACATATCAGGCAGATGAGCAAAGAGCTGCCGGGGAAAGAAGAGATTGCCCAGGTCGGAGCAATTTCGGCCAATAACGACCGTGAGATTGGCGAATTGATCGCAGATGCGATGGAGAAGGTCGGAAAAGATGGTGTGATTACCGTTGAAGAAGCTAAAACACTGGAAACCAGTCTCGAAGTGGTCGAGGGAATGCAGTTCGACCGCGGATATCTCTCCCCCTACTTCGTTACCGATTCCGATACCATGGAAGCGGTCCTTGAAGATGCATATATCCTCATCCATGATAAGAAAATCAGTGCAATGAAGGATCTGCTGCCGATCCTGGAGAAAGTCTCTCAGGCGGGCAATCCGTTACTGATTATCTCTGAAGATGTGGAAGGCGAAGCGCTGGCCACCCTGGTTGTCAATAAATTGCGTGGCACCCTGAAAGTGGCGGCGGTGAAAGCCCCCGGATTCGGCGATCGCCGGAAACAGATGCTGGAAGATATCGCTGTACTGACCGGTGGGACTGTGATTTCCGAAGAACGCGGATTCAAGCTGGAAAACGCCACCATGGATTATCTCGGTCAGGCCAAGCGCATAACGATCACCAAAGACGAAACCACGATTGTTGAAGGCGAAGGTAGTACAGAAGATATCAAGGCACGTATCAACCAGATCAAGACTCAGATTGATGAGTCCACATCCGACTATGACCAGGAGAAATTACAGGAACGGCTGGCGAAGCTTGCAGGCGGCGTTGCGGTACTGAATGTCGGAGCCGCTACGGAAGTGGAAATGAAAGAAAAGAAAGCACGGGTTGAGGATGCACTGCATGCCACCCGGGCTGCTGTGGAAGAAGGGATTATTCCCGGTGGCGGAGTCACTTTCCTCCGTGCAGTAAAAGCACTGGAAGATTTCGAACTGCCGGGTGACCAGAACATCGGTGTGAAGATCCTGCGCCGGGTGCTTGAAGATCCCACCCGTCAGATCGCATCGAATGCAGGACACGAAGCGTCCATTGTCGTTCAGAAAATTCGGGAGAGCGACGATGAAAACTTCGGCTTTGATGCCAGGAATGAAGAGTATACCGATCTGGTAAAGGCCGGAATCATTGATCCGACCAAAGTTGCCCGGACCGCGTTGGAGAACGCCTCCAGTGTTGCCGGTCTTCTGCTGACCACTGAATGCGTGGTCGCTGATGAGGAAGATGAGGATGAGGATGACGGTGGCGGCGGACCTGCTGCCGGTGGCGGCATGGGCGGTATGGGTGGTATGGGAGGAATGGGTGGAATGTACTAAACCATTCTCCCAGCCCGTTTACCGATAAATTAACGCCCCCTGTGTACACAGGGGGCGTTTTTTTGTATCTGTTCGAAACCTCTTTTTAATATTCCCCATGTTAATTGTTGTTAAATGGTATCGATAACATTATTTTACAGTGAAAACAAAAATCAAAAAATACAGGTTTGACAACAGTTTGGCTAGCTGAATAGAAGAATGGAGCTCTGTTCAGGTTAAGTTAGTGCTCAATCGCTCGATTGTTCGTTTATCAGACCTGGATACCCCCCATGCTTCATTATCCCGGAAAATCTGCTGTCGGAAGGCTCTGCGTTGCTATAACAAATGAAATAACGGTAAATATGGGTAGGTGGTTGGGCAGACCGGTTACTAATGACTTGTGAGTCTATAATATCGGAAACACGCAGACTATCTCAGAGATCTGCTCCTGGAATAACGGACAGGGGACTGCGTCCGAACGGAATACGGTGACACGTTATTTGCTGCCGGGAAAGCCAACTGTAATTGGAATACATACCACGCTGCTCACACAGGGGAGTCGATCGTGTCAAAACGGGTAACTGCTAAAGAGATTGCCGAAGAGCTGGGTATTTCTATGATGACGGTATCCCGGGCACTCAATAACCGCCCGAACGTCAAAGAAGAAACCCGGAAGAAGGTGATCGAGACTGCCGCAAGAATGGGATATTCTCCCAATCACGTTGCGCGCAGCCTGGTAAAACAAAAGACCGAAACCCTCGGCGTGGTGGTACCGAAAATCACGCACTCCTTTTTTCCCGAAGTTATCCGTGGAATAGAGGAAATATCTTACAGCTCAGGGTATCACCTCATCCTGACACACTCGGCCGAAGATTTTGAGCAGGAGAAAGATGCACTCCAGACACTGGAATCCAAGCGGGTGGATGGTATTCTCATCTCGACAGCTCAGACAGTTGAAGATTATGACATTTATGAGCGACTGGCCAAACTCGGTGTTCCCATGGTGTTCTTTGACCGGTGCGTATTTAATATCGGTGTGAGCTGTGTGACGGTGGATGATGAACGTGGTGCGAGACGTATGACAAGACATCTGATTGAACACGGGTATCAGCGGATTGCCCATATCAGTGGCCCGTCACGGGTTTCCATTGGCCGATATCGTCTGAGCGGATACCGGAAAGAGCTGGAAGAACATGGATTACCGTATGATGAGTCTCTGGTGGTGGAAGCCGGCTTTCAGGAGGAGGACGGGTATGAAGCGATGAAGCGATTGCTCGCACTGCCGGATACCCGTCGGCCCGATGCGGTGTTTGCTGTCAACGACGCTTCTGCATTCGGTGCTATTAAAGCCATAAAAGAAGCGAATTTTCGAATCCCTGATGACATTGCTATTGGGGGATTCACTGATGACATCAGGGCTGAATTACTGGAAGTTCCTTTGACTACTATTCGTCAGCCAGCATATGAAATCGGGAAAAAAGCGGCCCAGCAGGTTATTGAACTGATCGAAGGAAAATCGAATACCGTGAACGAAATTATTGTCCAGACTGAATTAGTTATCCGCCGGTCCTGTGGATGCGATGTGGAGAGCCAGAGCCCGCTGCTTTCCGAAAGTAGCGCCGTCGGCGCAAAATAATCTCCGGCCTTTTCCAACCCGCTTTTCGATATTAGCTTCCTCGCCATTCTTGTATTCTACGCTTGACTAAAACGAGAAAAATCTCGACCACCGAGATAAATTTTATTATAATTACCCTTCGCTGATCAGATTGCGAATTGCACTTCGTTCGTAATCACTTTACAACTTGCATAACATATTGGATTTCCTTTCCGCATGTTGAATTCTGATTATTCCGGGGAGACGATGACCTCCTAACCGAGCAACGAAAAAGGGTATACGTATGGAATCGATTGTCTTAACCTTCGTGGATTGGCTGATTATTGGGTTTTATTTCGTCTTTATTATTGGAATCGGTTTTTACCTGAAACGCTATACGAAAAGCGATGAGGATTTTTTCCTCGCCGGGAGAAAGAACAGTTCCTGGGTGGCCGGACTAGCGTTTCTCTCCGCCAATATGGGGGCGCTGGAACTCATCGGGATGACGGGGAATACCTTCAAATATGGTATGTATGTCGCCCACTTCTATTGGATTGGTGCAATCCCCGCAATGCTCTTCCTTGCGATCTACATGATGCCGTTTTATTACAGCAGCCGGATTAAATCGGTCCCGGGGTATCTGAAGCTCCGGTTCGATGAGAAAACCCGCGTGCTGAACGCGATTTCCTTTGCAGCGATGACGCTCCTGGTGTCCGGAATCAATCTTTACGCGATGGCACTGGTGCTGCATACCTTTGTTGGCTGGAACTGGGATGTTAGTATGTGGGCCTCTGCAGCTACTGTTGCCGTATATGTGACGCTCAGTGGACTGATGTCCGCGATCTTCACGGAAATCGTTCAGTTTTTCCTGATCTGGTTCGGTCTGATTCTGGTGTCTGTATTGGGGATCGTGGAGATCGGGAGTGTCGGCGAAATTATGGCCCGTATTCCCGATTCGTTCAACACGCTCTGGTCTACCTCGGCAGACCCCACACAGAACGGCATGCTGGTTACCTGGGGTGGCATTGTTCTGGGATTGGGATTTGTGCTATCATTCGGGTACTGGACTACCGACTTCCTTGTGGTGCAGCGCGCTTTTTCGGCGCGCGATCTGAACGCGGCACGGAATACCCCTATTATCGCATCGTTTTTCAAAATGGCGCTGCCGTTTATCGTCGTTCTCGGAGGGTTGGTCGCACTGGTTCTTGCCAATGATCCCAATAGTGGCTTTGCACTTCTCAGGGATGGCGGTCAGGTAAATTACGATTCAGCGCTTCCGTTGCTCATCGCCAGATACTATCCCACCGGACTGGTGGGGTTGGGTGTCACCGCACTGCTTGCCGGTTTTATGGCCGGGCAGGCCGGGAATATCAGTGCGTTTAATACAGTATGGACATATGATATCTATCAGTCGGTGATATATAAGAAAGCCTCCGGATCTCACCTGCTCTGGATGGGCCGGGTTGCCACAGTTGTTGGCATCCTCCTGAGTGTGGTAACCGCCTACTGGGCTAAAAGTATGCCCACCATTATGGATTGGATGCAGGCGATCTTCTCCTGGGTGAACGCCCCGCTGTTTGCCACCATGTTACTTGGTATGTTTGTGGTGTGGATTACCCCCAATGGCGCGTTCTGGGGACTGCTGGCCGGGATGGTCTCCTCTTTCGGACTATACCTGGCCGTCCGTTTCGACTGGATTGCGAAAAGTGCCATCACCTTCTCGGATGTGGCCAGCGATATGGCGGCCAACTTCTGGCGGGCCTGGTGGGCATGGGTCATCTGCTTCGTTGTCACCATTGTAGTCAGTCTGTTCACGAGAAAGAAGCCGGAAAGCGAGCTGGTGGGACTGGTAAAGGGATTCACCGAGGAGGCGGAAAGCAAAGCAAAGCATTTCAGTCAGCGACCGGAATTTTATGCCATCATTTCTCTGATTGTACTGGTTATTCTGAATATCATTTTCTGGTAAGGAAGGAGTTGTAAGTATGGCTGAAGTCAAAGGAATGAAACCGATCTGGTATTTTGTGGGAATTGCATTACTGGTGATTGGAGGGCTCATCTTTATTGCAGGGATATATTTCCTTTTCTCTCCAAGTGAAAGTAATACCGTCCTGGAGGAACTCCATCCGAATATCTGGTGGGGAGCGTTCATGAGTCTGGTTGGGATCGTATTCATCTGGAAGAACAAAGATGCGGTAGTGGAATGAATGCCGATGGCGCAGTCTAAGGAAGGGGTATCTTTATGGCTGAACTCGTCGAGCGGTTAATACGGGAGTTTCAGGAGCGGTTTGATCAGGACCCGGTTATAATCCGTTCGCCGGGCCGGGTAAACCTCATTGGAGAGCATACCGATTATAACGACGGCTTTGTACTGCCGGCGGCCGTGAATAAAGCTATCTACTTCGCCCTCTCCCCACGTTCGGACATGAAATGTCGGTTTTACAGTCTGGATATGGAGGACGCATTTACCTGCGAAGCGAACCGGGAGGAATATGAAGCCAGCGGTAAAGGATGGATGGATTACTTTCTGGGGATACTTACCCAGGTAAAGACCGCGGGGTATCGGGTTGGCGGGATCAATTGCGTCTTCGGCGGCGATATTCCCATCGGCGCTGGGATGTCATCCTCCGCAGCCATGGAGGGGGGGCTCATCTTTGGACTGAACACTCTGTATGATCTTGAAATCCCGCCACTGGAGATGGTAAAAATGGGACAACGGGCTGAAAATGAGTTTGTGGGAGTCCAGTGTGGTATCATGGATCAGTTTGCAAATATCTTCGGTCGGAACGGACATGTGTTCAAACTGGATTGCCGAAGCCTGGATTACGAATATTATCCATTCCAGCGTGAGGACCTGCGGGTGGTGCTGTTTGATACCCGGGTCCGGCGGGAACTGGCGTCTTCAGAATACAATGTCCGCCGAAGCCAGTGCGAGGAAGGTGTGGAAATCCTGAGCCAGTATGATGATGCCATTCGTGCCCTGCGGGATGTTTCTCCGGACCTGCTGCAACGCCACCGGAATGAACTCGGTCCGGTGGTTTACCAGCGATGTGAGTATGTCATCAGAGAAAACCTGAGGGTGACTGAAGCGTGTCGAGCCCTCGAGAATGACGACTATGTCCGGTTCGGGAAGCTCATGTACCAATCCCATCAGGGGCTTAGCGGGAAATATGAAGTAAGCAGTCCGGAACTGGATACCCTGGTGGAATTGACCGCCGAACTGGATGGAGTATTAGGGGCGCGTATGATGGGTGCCGGTTTCGGCGGCTGCACAATTAATCTGGTGAAGGAATCGCATCTGACAATGGTCATCGAAGCGATAAAAGACGGATACACACAACAGTTCAGTCAGGAGCCGCTGGTCTATGTCTCGCAAATCACCGGCGGGACCGGATTGATTTCCAATGGGGAAGAAACACCATGACGTCTGGCGACAGAGAACCCCGGGGACACACTTTATGACAGAATTCCGGTTTTCGGAACACCCGCACCGGCGATACAATCCCTTAACCGGTGACTGGATACAGGTCTCACCACACCGGGCGCAGCGTCCGTGGCAGGGTCAGGAAGAGGAAACGCCGGAAGAACAACGCCCCGAATATGATCCGGAGTGTTACCTCTGTCCGGGTAATACCAGAGCCGGTGGAGTCCGGAACCCCGAGTACATTTCAACGTTTGTGTTTACCAATGATTTTGCGGCGCTCCGGCCGGATACTCCGACCGCAGAGTTCAATGCGGGTGGGTTGCTCATGGCAGATGGAGAACAGGGGACGTGTCGTGTGATCTGCTTTTCTCCCAGACACGACCTGACGCTGCCGGAAATGACAACGCCGGATATCAGACAAGTTGTGGATCTGTGGGTTGAGGAATTCCGGCAGCTGGGAAACAAGGACAATATCCGGTATGTGCAAATCTTTGAGAACAAGGGACAGATGATGGGGTGCAGTAACCCGCATCCGCACGGCCAGATCTGGGCCCAGCAGACTATTCCGGATGAACCGGCAAAAGAGCTGGAAAAACAGCGGGAATACCATACAAACCAGTCAGGATGTCTGCTTTGCGATTACCTGGAGATTGAGGAAGACCTCGGGGATCGCATTGTGGTGGAAAATGACTCCTTTAGTGTTCTGGTCCCGTTCTGGGCAATTTGGCCGTTCGAGACCCTGCTGCTCAGTAAACGACATCTTGCCGATTTTAATGATCTCAATGGGCATGAGCGAGATGAAATGGCCGATATCGTCCGGCGACTGACTATACGATACGATAATATGTTCAGAGTATCATTCCCGTATTCCGCCGGATTTCATCCTGCACCCACCGATGGCGCCGACTATCCCTACTGGCATTTCCACATGCATTTTTACCCGCCGCTGCTTCGCTCTGCCACGGTGAAAAAATTCATGGTGGGATATGAGATGCTGGCGAATCCCCAGCGTGATCTGACCGCCGAAGCAAGTGCGGAGCAATTGCGGTCACTTCCGGAAGTGCACTATAAAGAGCAGTAGTCAGGGAAAGAGAAGCGTTAAAGAGCATAGGTTATAGGGTATAAGGTGTTAGGAGTGTGGAGTACGTAATATGCGGTATGGATTAAACGCGGTTTGGGTTTATAGGTATATAAGTATATAGGGTATATACGGGGTGGCAACCGGGTGAGGGTCAGGGTTACCACCACGGTGGATTAAAGAGATCCTGAAAGATCAAAAGTGAAAAGTAAAAGGTGGGACTACCCCGGAAACCATTTCAATGATTATGTATTATGTGTTTACACTGGATCCAGGTATAACGCGCACAAGATTACACATGCAGAGCAGTTAACGCAAACAAAGCCACCCTATTACAGTCCGTAGTGAAGCACTGGGCTGTGAAATGCGATTAAAGAACCAGCCCTGAAAGGGCGAAATTAAAAACGCCTCACCAGCAGGTAGTTCAGGTAAATATGAGAGATAATAAGCAATCAACTCTGAATCGAATTATTCTTCGACCGAAATCGAGTCCGTTTCCATCTGTACTGTCACATCATAATTCACTCCCCATCCCCATACTCGGAAACAAGTTGCTGTAAAAACGGAAGTTTATCATCCGTACTGAAATCAGGGAAAACTCTCGGCACGAGATTTGAAGTTTACCTGTCCAGAGTAAATGTGAGTGTCGTTATTCAACGAGTAGTTCAAAGGAAATCCATCTCATGATCGACTCCTCGATCCCTGCCTTCCACAGTATGATCCCCCAAGTAGTCCTCTGACAGTATCCAGGTTCTCAGTGAAGCCTGGCGTTCGGATAATTCCAGGCTTCACTGGGACGTTTTCAGGAAGAAGTAATCGGCGTGTTAACTCTCTTTGAGTTGTATGGAGTAGGTGTTTCGATTATACAACGGCGCCAGTGCGGAAAGCAGTGCCGTTTCAAATGATTGCTGTCGCGTGATCCGCATGGCTGTGAGAATTCCGAATGTCCCTTCATCATCCCGAATCCCGGATTTTCCGGCAAAAACGTCTATAGCATCTCCCAGACTGCGCTGGTTCTCCAAAACAGCATCCTCCAGCGAAGAGGGAAGCGGCAGATTTCCGGAGCTTCCGTACCAGCCCTGATTGTCCATCTCTGCATATACCCAGCTCTGGAGAAACGATCGCTCACCGTCGGGGGTTTCAAATGCATGAATCCCGCCCTCCAGCCCGAGAAAGAGATCGGCAGAGATGTGTTCCTCCCGCAGGCGGTTTTTCAGGTTGGTAACCCGGTTCTTCGCACCGGCGATCAGATGTTGAGTAGTGATTGGTGTTTCAACTGTGTCGGAACTCACATCTCTGGGGTGGTATGCTTCGACACGGAAGCCCGGATAATCTTTACCGAGACGTTCGAAGACGGCATAGACCGCCTGAAGTTTCGGCTCACGCCGTGTGCCGATGGCAACAATCATGGCTGTCTATTCACGCTCACGGGGACGTGCCACGTTGGCAAGCCAGCCCAGAACGATCAGTAAGAGAAGGATTCCGGGCCAGGTCCCCAGCGGCTCACTCACCACGGCCAGTACATCGGCATTACCGGAGACAACAATGGGGATGGCCATGAGAATACCGATCAGCGCTTCGCCGGTAATCAGACCCGAGGCAAACAGCAATCCCCGGTTATTCGCGGCTTCACCAAGTTTCTGCAGGCGATTCTTTTCCTCTCCTGTGGCCATCGCCTTCCGCTTCTCCAGTCCGCGTTTGACGGCCCAGGAGATGATACCGCCAATGAAGATGGGGACAGTCAGTTCAAAGGGAAGGTAAATTCCCACGGCAACTGCAAGTACCGGGAGTCGGAATTCAGCGCCGCGGCGCTCCTGGATTTGGTCCAGCACAATGACCGCCACTGCGATCACCATTCCGATGATAATCATTGTCCATGGCAGGTCCCGTTCAAAGACCCCTTCAGCCACCGATGCCATCAGTGTGGCCTGAGGAGCAGCCAGCGGATTGGGGTGGGCTTCGGTGGGAACTCCGATCCCGTAGGCCTGTTCGATCAGGATCAGGACGGGACCAAGGACGACGGCCGCTGATACCACACCTATCATCTGCATCACCTGTTGTTTCCATGGTGTTGCTCCCACCAGCCAGCCGGCTTTCAGATCCTGCATATTATCGCCTCCGATGGCGGCTGCACAGGCAACCACAGCGCCGATAAAAATTGCTGCTGCCGGGCCTTTCGGATCACCCGTACCCACCAGTGCGGCCAGTACCAGGGCGGAAAAGAGTATTGTGGCGATAGTCACACCTGAAATGGGATTATTGGAGCTTCCCACCAGGCCGGCCATATATGCGGCAACCGCTGAGAAGAGAAATCCCGCTATCAGCATGACCACTGCCATAAAAATGCTGGGAACAGTACTCTGTATGATATAGACGTATACGCCGAAAATTGGAATCAGAGAGACAAGCAGCAGGGTCCCGACCCACTGTATCGGGGTATCCCGTTCCGTCCGGGGAATATCACCGAAGCTTGTCGTGGAGCCGCGTTTATAGGATTCCAGGCTGGCTTTGACCCCGGTGATCACCGAAGAGCGAAGGTTGATCAGGGCCCACAGGCCACCGATCACCATGGCGCCAACCCCGATGAATCGGGTATGGGAGGACCAGATTTCACCGGCCCATTCGACCGCCGGCATGGCGGCACCATCGACCACCGGCCATGCATGCAGCGCCGCGTAAATCGGAATGGCAACCAGCCAGTTGATTGCGCCGCCCAGGAACACCAGGACGGCAATGTTAATGCCGACAATATATCCGACTGATACCAATGCCGGAGAGAGGTTGGATCCGAAATAGGCAATTCCCGATCCGATCCGGCCGGCAGTTTCAACGACCCCGCTCCAGATTCGGAGCCCGGTCTCCCCGAACTTAAAAAGGGCGCCGATTATTCCGGCCTGAGCAATGTATTTGACACCGGCTCCGCCGGTATCTCCCGTCCGAAGTACTTCTGCCGTGGCAATGCCCTCCGGAAATTTCAGCCCCTCTTCAACGATGAGTGCCCGTCGAAGCGGGACGGTAAACAGTACACCGATGACACCGCCCAACGCCGCGATCAAAGTGGTTTCCCAGTAATTGAAGGTGGTCCAGTACTGCATGACGATCAGAGCCGGCAGGGTGAAAATCACACCGGCAGCCAGCGCTTCCCCCGCAGAAGCAGCCGTCTGGACAATATTATTTTCCAGGATATTCGACCGCCGGAACATGCGTAATATGCCCATAGATATCACTGCAGCGGGAATTGATGCAGAGACAGTCATCCCGGCAAACAACCCCAGATACGCATTAGCTCCGGACAAGACAACTGAAAGCAGAATGCCCAGGATGATTGCTTTAAACGTTATTTCGGGTAAGTTTTCCTCGTCAGATACCGTTTGTCCTTCTTCGTTGGCCACGGGTCGGCTCCTTTATTGGTTCATACCTCGACAACAGGAGTAAATGAAGTGCCAAAATACAACCTCACTGCCGATATTTCAAGATACCCGGAGAGATGGCAGAGAGAAAATGGTTGAATCTATGATTCGGATTCTCCAATTTAGAAAAAAGCGAGAAAAAGGGGTGCTCCGGCAGTTGAGCTGACCGGGGCTGAGATAAAACCCTCTGAACCTGATCTGGATAATACCAGCGCAGGGAGAAGTCAGAACAGATGGGACTGGCAATAAAGCCGCTTCTCCCGCGTGGAGACAGCGGCTTTTTTTATTATACCGGTTACCAGATGATTTGCAGGCATACCAGCAGGATTTGAACACAGGAGGAATTGTATGGCGACGTCTGAATTGCCAAGTGTAGGCAAAGTTTCATCGGAGGTTTTTGACGAAATCATTCTGCCACAGCTGGGAAAGCGGAGAGAGGATGTTGTGGTCGGCCCGAAACACGGGGTCGATATCGGCGTGATATCCCTGGGGAACGGACAGGTGATGGCTATGAGCACGGATCCGGTGTTCATTGTGCCGCCGTTCGGACTGGAGCGCTCCGCCTGGTTCGCTATCCATATCCTCGCTTCGGATACGGCAACTTCCGGCCTGGCTCCCACCCATATGACAATCGATCTCAATTTACCGCTGGAAATGTCCCGGGAATCTCTGGAAACCATGTGGTCTGTCATGCACCGGGAATCGGAAAAACTGGGAATTGCTATTGTTTCCGGTCATACCGGCAGATACGAGGGTTGTAACTATCCAATGGTCGGGGGTGCCACGGTGTTCGCTATTGGCCCAGGCGACCAGTATGTCACCCCTGAGATGGCAGAACCGGGTGATGCGGTGATCATCACCAAAGGACCGGCAATTGAAGCCGCCGGTCTGTTTGCAGCAACATTCCCGGAACAGGTAGCGGAGGCATACGATCAGGCGACGGCGGATGCAGCCCAGGAAGTATTCTGGCAGATGTCTGTGGTAGAGGATTGTCTGACAGCCGTTGAAGCCGGTATCAGGGAGAACGGAGTGACTGCCATGCATGATGCCACGGAGTGTGGAGTGTGGGGTGGCCTTGCCGAGATCGCGCAGGCTTCGGGTGTCGGGCTGGAGATTGGGAAAGAGGAAATAATTCTGCAGAAAGAGGTTGCCCAGGTCTGCGACCTGTTCGGTATCGATCCGTTTACATCGATCAGTGAGGGTACGTTAATCATTACCTGCCGGCCGGAGAAATCCGATGAAGTGGTCCGGCGTCTCAGTGATAAAGGGATTCCTGCCAGCCGGGTTGGGGAGGTCGTCCCCGGTGCCAGTGGAATGAGGTATTATGCGGATGGCAGGGAATATCCGTTGGAACATCCCCGGGTTGATCCGTTCTGGGAAGCCTATGGTAAAGCGGCGGAAGGGGAGTAAGCGATGACAAACGGGGTCCGGCAATGGCGTCTGTATGTAATCACTGATGCCACCCTCTCTGCCCGCGGCCATCTGGAAGTGACGAAACAGGCAATCGCCGGCGGGGCGGATGCCATCCAGTTCCGGGAGAAGCACATGTCCGCAATGGAGATGTTCAGGATTGGACAGTCGCTCAGAAAACACACCCGGGATGCCGGGGTGGATTTCATTGTGAACGACCGGCTTGACCTTGCCCTCGCGCTGGAGGCGGATGGAGTGCATCTCGGACAAGAAGATCTCCCCATTTCAGTGGCCCGGGAAATTCTCGGCCCGGAAAAGATTATTGGAGGATCGGCACGCACCCCGGAGGAAGCATCGGTTATCGAGGATAAAGGGGCGGATTATGTGGGGGTGGGACCCGTCTTTGAAGCCAGAGATGTGAAGCCGGATACGATCGCTCCCCAGGGTATCGACCTGATACAAAAGGTGTGCGAACGGGTCTCTATTCCGGTGATAGCTATTGGCGGAATTCACCGGGAGAATGCCAGGGCGGTGACACAGGCGGGTGCGGGCGGTATCGCCGTAATCAGGGCCGTGGTTACCGCGCCGGATATACAAAAAGCAGCGCGGGAGTTGAAAGAATTAGTTTCTGAAGAGGAGGTGTGATGATTACGGAGAACGAGAGAGGCGAACCACCTGTACCGCGAGTGTTAACAATTGCAGGTTCTGACAGCGGAGGGGGTGCCGGAATTCAGGCGGACCTGAAAACATTTTCCGCATTTGGCACGTACGGTATGTCCGCCATTACGGCAATTACTGCGCAGAATACTGTCGGTGTCCAGGCGGCTCACGAACTGCCACTGGAACTGATCCGGCAGCAGATTGAAAGCGTGGTCACGGATATCGGAGTGGATGCGGTCAAGACGGGGATGCTCTCCAGTGCACCGGTGGTGGAGGCGGTTGCAGAAGGTGTCCGACAGTATGAACTCCCAAATCTGGTTGTGGATCCGGTGATGATTGCCAAAAGCGGAGATCCCCTGCTTGCTGAAGATGCCAGAGAAACTCTGAGAGACGTACTGTTGCCGCTGGCCACCGTAATTACACCAAATCTCCATGAGACGTCAGCGCTTACCGGTATGGCGATCGAAACAGTGCAGGATATGGAGGACGCTGCACGGGCGCTTCATGATTTGGGATGCCAGTGGGTGGTTGTCAAAGGTGGCCACCTGATGGGTGACGAAGAGGCAATTGACGTAATATTTGATGGTGAACGATTCTATCGGGAAAGCGAACGGTTTATCGAGACCCCGAACACCCACGGGACCGGATGCACATTCAGTTCGGCAATTGCGGCAGAACTTGCCGGAGGACAAGATCCACTGAAAGCAATTCGGAGTGCAAAGCAGTTTATTACCCTCGCCATCCGGAATGCACTTTCTCTTGGAGAAGGACACGGACCGACAAACCATCTCATTCACTGGCGGGATTAATGTAAGACAGGAAGGAGATCGGATGTTCACCGAGACGTTATGGGATGATATCAGTGCCATTTATGACGCTATTCTGGAACACGATTTTATCACCGGACTGATAGAAGGCAATTTACCTCCGGAGGTATTCAGGTTTTACCTTCAGCAGGATGCCATGTACCTCGAGGATTTTTCCAGGGCGCTGGCCATTACCGGAACCCGGGCCGATTCACCCGAAGAACTGCTGCAGTTCATCGAGTTTGCCCGGGGAGCAATTGTAACGGAACGGGCACTCCATGAATCGTATTTCGAGCAATTTGGTGTTGAAGAAAATGTCCCGAAGTCTCCCAGTTGCTTCAACTATACCAATTTCCTGGTATCTACAGCCTGCACAAGCCGATATGAAGAGAGTGTGGCGGCGCTCCTCCCGTGCTTCTGGATTTACCGCGAGGTGGGAAATCATATCTTTGACAATGCCGCGGAAGAAAATCCGTATCAGGAATGGATTGATACGTATTCCGGAGAGGAGTTTGGTGAAGCGGTGAAACACGCGCTTGAAATCACGGATACCGTTGCTGAGAGGACTTCACAGAACATCCAAGAATCCATGCGTGATCTGTTTATTTATTCCAGCCGGCTGGAGTGGCTGTTCTGGGACAGTGCCTATCGACTGGAGGAATGGAAACCGTGACGTAGGCGGAAACCAACCGGCTGTACGACCGCCGGTCACGGGACCCGGGTGAGATTTCTCAAGGGGTTGAGGAAAAACAATCAACTGATATAATGAGAAGGCATGTAATGCGCAGATTGATCTCGATTCTCGTCTTCCTGATGCTGCCTGCCTGCGTTATGGCTGACGGGACGATTACCGGAAGCATCAAGAATACGGAGACAGGCAATCCGTTGATGGGAGCGAACATCGTATTAACCGGTACTGAGCTCGGGGCGGCCTCCGATGAGGACGGTGAATTCAGGATAACCGGAGTTCAAACCGGAGTACATACAATCAAGGTCACTCATATCGGATACAAGACTGTTACCAGAGAGGTAGCAGTGGAAAACGGCACTATCCGCCTGGAGTTGTTTCTCACTCCGACGGAGATCAGGGCTCCCAGTGTTATAGTGGAACCCACACGTGCCGAAGTGCGGAAGTCCCCGGTGACATTTTCCGAGATCAGTGCGGAAGAGCTTGAACTCCGGAACAAAATCCAGGATATCCCGGTGATGTTGTCGGATCTGCCGTCCATCACCAATTACTCCGAAACCGGAACCGGTATCGGATATAATTATCTGACCATGCGGGGATTTGACCAGCGTCGAATCTCGGTATTAATTAACGGTGTACCTCAGAATGATCCCGAGGACCATAATGTGTACTGGATTAATTTCTATGATCTGGCCGGTTCCATGGAGGACATCCAGGTCCAGCGCGGGGCCGGATCTGCGTTTTACGGGCCTGCGGCTATCGGCGGAAGTATTAATCTCATCACCCAGAACTACTCACGCCGGCCGCGGCTGCAGGTGGAAACAACTCTTGGAAGTTACAATATCAGGAAACTCAGTCTCGAAGGGAGCACCGGGCTGATGGGTTCTCACTGGACCGGCTACGGACGTCTGACCCGGGTAACCAGTGATAACTACCGGGATTGGTCGTGGATGGATTTCTGGCGCTACTTCGCCGGGATTCAATACCAGAGTGAAGAACATTTGATGAAGCTCCAAACCTATGGCGGCCGGCAGAAAGACGGGCTGGCCTTCTACGGGATACCCAAAAATTACATTGACGACCGTGACCGCCGGACGCTGAATTACAGCAGCGCCACTGAGGATGTGGAGTGGTTTAACCAGCCGCACTTTGAATTGCTCCATCAGTGGCAAGTCAATACACGATTGAAAATGAGCAACACACTCTATTACATAAAGGGATACGGGTATTTCGACTACGATGGTTCCTGGGCAGGTACCGATTATTTTCGGCTGGATCCGGCGGAGTTCCGTCCGGCAGGATGGAAAGCCGGTGATATTACAACCGTCACAGTTGCTTCAAATACGATGATCCGGGAGTTTGTGAACAATGATCAGGTTGGTTTACTGCACCGTTATATCTGGGATCATCCCCGGGGAGAACTCACCGCCGGACTCTCCGCCAGGGCTCACCGTTCGCTTCACTGGGGGCGAATCCTGGAATCCGGGGGGCTGACTTACTATCCGACGGATCCTGCACGTCTGGATACGGTGACCCAATCCTTCCCGGATCACTTTACCGGGGAGGATGGGCGGAAATATTATGAGTACAACGGCGGTAAAACCATGTTCTCATTGTTTGCTCACGAAAACTACCGGATACTTCCGGAATTGAATCTCATGATTGATCTGCAGCTGGCGCAAAAAGAGTACAGGTTCTGGAATGAAAAGTACGCCGGTCATGAATTCACCGTGCCGTATCTATACCTGAATCCCGGCGCCGGCCTGAATTACAATATCACCGAAACCCTGAATGCATATGTGAATGTGTCCCGGACAACCCGCGAGCCGCGTATGCGGAATTACTATAACGCGGGTGCAGGAGGAAGACCGGGTGTCCGGCCGCAGTTCGAAACCGAGGTGACCGGGGGGGATACTGTGCTGAATTATGATAAACCCCTGGTCCATCCCGAGACACTGTACGATTACGAGTTCGGGACAGCATATCGAACTCCCCGCGGATTCCTTCAGGCCAATGTATATCTGATGGATTTCCGGAATGAGATCGTCAGCAGCGGGCAGCTGGACCGGTATGGTCAACCGATCACCGGGAATGCTGAGCGAACCCGTCATTATGGTCTGGAGTTGTCCGGTGAATACCGGATGCTGCCGAATCTTCGGGCCAGAGGCAATCTGACTCTTTCCCGGAACTATTTCGTGGAATTTGTAAGTTTCAGCACGCTGCCTGGGGATACCCTGGACGGCAATACCATTGGAGGATTTCCCGCGCGGCTGGCGAACTGGCGGGTGGAGTACTCTCCCGGCCGGCTGCACCTGAGCCTGGACGGGAAGTATGTCGGTAAGCAGTACACCACAAATCGCGGGGAGAACGGCTCCTTCGTTGATCCCTATACTGTTTGGAATGCCAGGCTTAGCTATCGTTTTTCCATGGGCAAGACAGACCTGGAAACAGCAGTGACAGTGAACAATCTCTTCGATACGCTGTATGCGACGTATGGAGAGGGGACCGACTTTTATCCCGGGGCCCCGCGCCATTTCTACGTGACATTGAAGTGGGAGATTTAAGAGATTGTGAATTTGGTGAGCTCTCCTTGCCGGGGTGTTTGTTATGTCAGGGTTCCTCCACCCTGTAAGAGTCCCCTCACCCCGGCAGGAGTTTTCTTCGCCCGGGCACGGTGATTTTCCGGGCTCTGCTTAGGCCGGACCGGCATTCTCAGCATTATTATCATATGACCCTGCGTATAAAAATCTTGCTATTTTATAGTGAATGTTGTAATTATTTGCCATTCAATTCATAACCGGGTGGCACAAAATCTTATACAACAACCGGTAAATCATCCTCTGATGGATAACTGTCCGGTGTGTTCTCGTGCTGTACAATTTGCTCCGGAACTGAAAATGATCTGATTGCGGATAGATGATTTCGGTACTGACAGAATCCCATGAATGAGTATGCTATCAACAAGACGGCAACTGCAAACCGGTTAAAGGAGGGTAGTATATGCTTTCGAAAACATTGAAGATAAAACCGCTGGCGTTGTTAATGGCGGTACTGATTTTCGTGACACCTCTGCTTCTGGAGGCGCAGGAGGCTCAGCAGGCGGCCACGGCAGGTGAGAGAGCTGCCAGGGATGATACCAGCAAGATCCTCTGGTTTGGTGCCGGATGTCTAGTGGGTATTATCGGTCTGGGAGCGGCGTTCTTATATGAACCCGATCCTCCGTCCTCGGATTTAATGGGGAAGTCCGATTCGTATACGGCTGCCTACACTGATGCGTACAAGGAAGAAGCAAAATCTATCCAGACAAAATACGCCCTGTACGGATTTGGGGCCAGCTGTTTGTTCTGGGTTATCTATTATGTTGCGGTAGTCGCAGCATTTTCTTCTTCTACCTCTACCATTGATTAACCTCATGAAAAGTGGCTAATTGATTTGGATCACGAGGTAAATCCAATCTGAACCGGATTCCGTGGTTTCCATCCAACACCCGGAATCCGGTTTAGATTTATTATATCCGCCGGAGTGTGTCTCTGGCAGTGGAGTAAACTGTTTGGTATTCTCACTTCAGTCACTACTTTAACGCCAAAATCAATGAATCCGGGAACAGTAGCAGGGATTGATTATGTTTACAGATCGAAAGGGTAAACAGATGTTCGTCAGCTCCCTGGGATTTACAGTGCTCTTCACGATATGTATGTTCATTGCGCAACCAGCTGTATATTCCCAGCAATTGCAATCGATAAATGCGGCGTTTTCCAGAACAGTGGAAGAGGGAGGGGCCACCAGCCATTCCGAAGGACGCATTTATTATCAATCGGAAGGGAAACTGTATGTCAGAGTCCAATCACCGGTGAATCAGTGGTTGATCCATAGTACGAAAAACCTGCTCATTTATTATCCGGAGAAGAATAAGGGATATCGCTACAATAACGTCAGAAGCAATAATGTTCCGTTTTTCGATGCATTTATCAGTCACTATAAAGAGGATTTTGGGTTGTCTCAGCTGGGGTTTTCCATGGTAGGCGATACTGTCCGGAATGATACGCTCTTTACCAGATGGGAACATCAGGGCAAGGGAAAAAAGAAAGCGGGGGATTTTATCCTGGGTTATCACGAGAAGAAAATCGTATATGCGGAAGCAAAGACCCGGTCGGGAGAAACCTTAAGAAAAACCCGGTTTGGTAATCATTTCCAGTATGAGGCCAGATTCTATCCGAAGGATATTGAGCTGCGAACTTACCGGGACAACGGCTCATTAGAAAGCAAGTCCGAGATCCAGTACAGGGACGTGAGATTTAATCAGGAATTACCGGAAACTGTGAAAGATTTCTCCGTCCCCGAGGACGCGAAAATAGAAGAAGTAAATCTCTGAACAACACGTTTATGATTTATGAAGAAATTTCTTTTTTGCATTCTCCTGTTCCCGGTTGCTCTTCAGGCCGGTGACGTCGATCGAATGCAGTATATCTATTCGGAATTATATGATACGGAAACAGAAACCGTGAAAGCCGGGAAGCCGGAAACCACCACGGATTCCGGATTACTGGTGAAGCTGATACTTGTGTATCAGAAGTATTTTTCCATTCAGGACATGAAAGTGTGCAACTTTCAGCAGAGTTGTTCGAATTTCGCGAAATCTTCCCTGATCCAATATGGGCCGTTCTGGGGATCACTCATGGCCAGTGACCGGCTGCTGCGGGATAATTCGTTTGCATTTCATTATTATCCCATGGATCCGCAATCTGAACTGCTGGAAGACCTTCCGCCACAAGCCCATTATCTGCCATACTATCTGTCAGAATGAGGGAGTGAATGTCCGGTCCCAACCTCAGGTGGATTCTCCTCGTATTCACCGTGCTTCTTGTACCCCTCTCCCATTCCACCGCTGCGGATAGCCTGCGGAATCCATATTATCAGCCACAAAAAGTATATGAGTTTGCAGAACACCTCTATCGGGAGGGTGAGTATGTCAGAGCGGCAGGAGAATTCAGATCCCTGTTTCACAGGTATCCTTCATCATCTGCGGATTCACTGTGGCTACGATTAGGACTCTGTTACTACCGGGCGGGACAGTATTCAGAATCATCGGAAATCACCGGGGATTTGCTTCAAAAATCTGACAGCGATGGGTCTGCGTTCGGCCCGGCATATTCCCTGATGGTCTTTAACTACCTTCATCAAAACAACTATGCCGGAATTGATTCTCTCAGCAGGAGTGTAACCGAAGGGAAGAAAAGAGAGATGGATAACGGAAAGTATTTTGTTCTGCAGGGGGTTTCGAGTTTCTATGCTATGAACTGGGAGCATGCCGAAGGGCAGTTTACCGCTGCACTCCGGGATTACACGCTGCAGGAGCCATTGCGTGTTCTCACTCAGGATTATCTCCGCTCCCTGAAAAAGATCGGGAATCTGAAAGAAAAGAAGCCGGCCATCGCAGGGGGATTATCTGCGCTTATTCCCGGGCTGGGCAAGGTGTATCTGGGCCGGCCGGGTGACGCGCTGTTCTCGTTTGTTACCATCGGTGTACTGGGATATAACGCGTATAGCTCATTTTCCTCCCAGGGATTCGGCTCCGTCTACGGATGGTTAAATGCCATACCGGCGATATCCTTTTATTTCGGCAATGTTTACGGTTCGGTTACCGGAGCCTTCATACACAATCGTCAACAAATCAATAACATCATGGAGAATGTTGAGTTTCCTGAAGAGAGTTATTTTATTCGGAATTATTAGCTGGATTCCACTGTTGAGCTGGGGGAATAACCTGTCAGAGATCCATTCCGCAGCAGAGCGATACTACGGGGAGGGATCATATGACGAAGCTATTACGGAATTCAAACGATATCTCTATTTCAGCAGTACAGATTCGGCGCGCTATCATGACATACATCAAAAACTTGGTAACTGTTACGCCTACCAGAATCAAAATGGTCAGGCGATTGCGGAGTATAATAAAGCGATGGCATATGCTGATTCGGACAGCGCGTATTACCGGAGTGCTCTCGCGGTGGTCTCATTATATATCGCATCAGAACAATTCGAACGGGCGCAGCAGCAGATATTGAACCTGCAAATTGGGGTTTCGGACAGCACCTTGATGCGAAAGGTTTCCTTATATAAGGGGATAAATGAATTACACAGATTCAATTGGGAAGCTTCGCATAAGGCATTCCGGCAATATTTTACCGATCCGGCTGGCCGGGTGATACTTGACAGCCTCTTCCACCAAGCGGGGAATCTGTCGCTGAAGAGTCCTGCGTTTGCAAGAATTCTGTCGGCAATTCTGCCGGGTTTAGGTCAGATATACGGGGGTGATTATGAAAATGGTATCCGGGCCTTTGTCCTCAACGGTTTGCTCTTCTACAATTTTGCTTATTATTATAACAGAAATCATTTGGTAAACACCGTGCTCAGCGGGATTCTGATTGCAAACAGGTATATTATGGGAAACCGGGAGCATGCTGCCGGAGTGGTGAAAGACCACAACAGGCAATTGCAGTCATCGTATGCACAGGAAACCATGAAAGGGATACTGCATGTCTTCAAACGAGTCCAATGATCGTTTTCGCATTCTGCTGGCTGCCCTGTTCGGGGTAGTGGGATTTCTCCTCCTGAAACCTCTGAAGAAATTATTTGACACCTTTACCTGATATCCCAACTACCAGACTCCAAGCGATCGTTGCACCAATCGTGAGGGCAAACAATTCAAATCATTGCGTTTGGCTGATGCGGTCGGTAACCTTTGATGGGATTCACTTAACTCTGAGATAGAAATGGAAATATGGAAAAAGAGACCTTATATCTTGTTGATGGTTCCGCACTGGCTTATCGGGCCTACTTCGCTTTCATAAGTAATCCATTGACCACCACGGACGGCCGCAATGTGTCCGCCATTTTCGGTTTTGCGAACTCGCTGCTGAAGATCCTCCGGGACCGGGAAATCGATTATATTGCCGTGGTGTTTGATACGTCCGAAAAGACCTTTCGCCATGAGCGATATCCTGAGTACAAGGCCACCCGTGAGAAGATGCCGGACGACATGGCTGATCAGCTGGATGATCTGAAGCAGATGAGCGAGTACATGAACATCCCGATCATCGAGTATCCCGGCTATGAGGCGGATGATGTCATGGGAACACTGGCGACTGTGGCGGAAGAGGAGGGGGTTGCTACCTATCTGGTAACCGGCGATAAGGACTTTGCACAGCTGGTGAACGAAAATATCGTGGTGTACAATACTTCGGGCAGGAGTGCTGAGCCGGATGTCATGGACGCCGAAGCGGTCAGGAAAAAATTTGGTGTGGATCCGGACCAGATAACGGATTACCTGGCACTGGTAGGAGATTCCAGTGATAACGTGCCCGGTGTGCCGGGTATCGGCAAAAAAACTGCGCAGAAGCTCCTGGGGCAATACCGCTGTCTTGAAGAGGCACTGGAGCATGCTGAGGAGATCTCAGGCAAGCGGGCCAGAGAAGGGTTGTTGGACAATCGGGACCAGGCATTGCTTTCCAAAGAACTGGTTACCATACTGAGAGATGCTCCTGTGGACACGGATTTTCATCAACTGAAATGGGAGGGGTTTGATTACGGGAATCTCATCGAGTTCTGCAATGAGTTTGAGTTTTATTCGCTTATAGACCGAATTGAGGAATTCCGCGGGGGTGGTGCAAACACCGTTGAAAAATCATATCGCACAATCTATGACAAAGATGAACTCACAGATGTATGTAAAGAGTGTCTGGCAAGTGAGGCGGTGGCGATTGATCTTGAAACTACCAGTATGGATCCAATGCAGGCAGATATGGTAGGTATCGCATTAGCCTGGGAACAGGATGCCGGGGTCTACATTCCGGTCAGATATGCCGGTGGGGAGAACCGCGGCATCGCAGAGGATCTCCTGAATCAGGATCAGCTGTCAAAAGTCCTGCTTCTGGATGAGGTGTTGAAGGTCCTTGAACCACTTTTCACGGCAGGTGAAGTGCACCTCACCGGACAGAATATCAAGTACGATCTGCTGGTGCTGAAACGGCATGGGATCGAGGTTGACAATGTGAATTTTGATACCATGATCGCTGCCTATCTGCTCCGTCCGGAGGCCCGGAGTTACAAAGAGGACTACCTCAGCGTGGAATATCTGGGCTATCAGATGCAATCCATTGAGGAGTTAATCGGAAAGAAGGGGAAATCCCAGAAATCCATGGCAGAAATTCCCATTGAGAAGATTACGCCGTATGCCGCGGAGGATGCCGATATCGCACTCCAGCTCACCGGTATTCTGCGGGAAAAACTCCGGGAGAACAAACTCTACGAGCTCTTTGAGGATATTGAATTACCCCTGATGCATGTACTGGCGCAAATGGAGTTCGACGGAGTATACGTTGACAGGGCGTTTCTGGAACGAATGTCCCGGGATTTGCAGGAGTCTATCGAAAATTTGGAGTCGGAGATCTTCAATGCTGCCGGGCGTGAATTCAACGTCAACTCGCCGCAACAGCTGTCAGAGATACTTTTTGAGGAAATCGGTCTGCAGCCGATTAAACGTACCAAGACCGGATATTCCACAAGTGCCAGTGTGCTGGAGGAACTTCAGAAAGAGCATGCTTTACCGGGGCTGGTTCTGGAGTACCGGGAACTGGCCAAACTCAAATCCACCTATGTGGATGCATTGCCGAACCTGATTCACCCGCAGACGGGACGTATCCATACCAGCTTTAACCAGACGGTGGCCGCAACCGGGCGATTGAGCAGCAGCGAACCGAATTTTCAGAATATCCCTATACGCACCGAACTGGGACGCGAGATACGCCATGCGTTCGTTCCTGAGACGGAGGGGAATCGGATTCTCTCGGCGGATTATTCCCAGATTGAGTTGCGGTTAATGGCGGAGCTCTCCGGTGATCCCACCTTGCGGAAGGCGTTTCTTAACCAGGAGGATGTGCATACGTCAACGGCTTCTGTGGTGTTTGATGTATCGCAGGACCAGGTGACTCCGGACATGCGGCGCAAAGCCAAGGTGGTGAATTTCGGAATCATGTACGGGGCCGGCCCCTACAGGATGTCCAATGAACTGGGAATTTCCGTGAAGGAGGGGCAGGATCTGATCAACAACTATTTCGAGAAGTACCCCGGAATCAACGAATACATTACCAATACCTTAGCCGGAGCCCGGGAGAAAAAATACGTGAGCACACTGCTGGGACGCCGGCGCTACCTGCCGGAAATCGATTCCGCCAATCGCAATGTCCGGGAGGCTGCGGAGCGTGCGGCAATCAATATGCCCATCCAGGGGACGGCCGCGGATATGATTAAAGTCGCCATGATCAGGCTCCATGGACGGATGCAGGAGCGACAGATGCGATCGCGAATGACGCTCCAAATTCACGACGAACTGGTTTTCGAAGCAGCAGGTGAGGAGCTGGAGGAGCTGAAGCCGATGGTCAAAGAAATTATGGAGGGAGCACTCGACATCAATATCCCTGTGGTGGTGGATCTCGGAGTGGGAAAAGACTGGTATGAGGCACATTGATATTCCTACTGTTTTATCCTGACACCTTGCGGTTAGATCTAAACCGGATAATATCATGGTAGTACATTCTCATTCGGATTTTCTGGTCATTGGTTCGGGGATTGCCGGACTTTCCTTTGCCCTACGTGCTGCAGAGCTGGGCAGCGTCACCATCATCACCAAAAAAGAGCACAAAGAGAGTAACACCAATTATGCCCAGGGCGGGATCGCCTCGGTCTGGGATCCGTCGGATTCCTACGATCAGCATATCCGGGATACCCTGGATGCCGGTGCGGGACTCTGTCGCCGTGAGGTGGTGGAAGTGATGGTCAGGGAAGGGCCTGATCGGATTCGGGATCTGGTCGACTGGGGAGTCCGATTTACCAGAGAGGGTCAGTCGGAGAAGTATTCACTGGCCAGAGAAGGGGGACACTCCAGACCCCGGATTTTGCATTACAAAGATATCACCGGATGGGAGATCGAGCGGGCACTTGTGCAGGCAACTGCCGAGCATCCGGAAATCACCATTCTGGAGAATCATATGGCCGTTGACCTGATCACCGAACATCACACAGAGAAGAATAATCAGGTTGACGGGCTACACTGTTATGGTGCATATGTGCTCAACAGTGAGACAGGTGAAGTATTACCCTACACCTCAACTACAACACTCCTGTGCACCGGAGGCGCCGGCAGAGTGTATCTGCACAGTACCAATCCGGCCATCGCTACCGGGGATGGGATAGCCATGGCCTACCGCGCGGGAGCCGTGCTCGCCAATCTGGAATTTATCCAGTTTCATCCTACCATGTTCTATAATCCCGGACATGAATCCTTTCTGATTTCGGAGGCAGTGAGGGGATTCGGAGGAAAACTATACACGCTGAATGGCCGCCGGTTCATGCCGGAATATCATGAGCAGGCGGAGCTGGGTCCCAGAGATATTGTAGCGCGGGCCATCGACCGGGAAATGAAAAAATGGGGGGATCCTTATGTGCTTCTGGATGTGACTCACCGGGACAGTGAGGAGATCCGGGAGCGATTTCCAAATATTTATGAGCATTGTCTGGAATATCGGTATGATATCAGTGAGGAGCCAATCCCTGTTGTTCCGGCGGCACATTATATCTGTGGTGGTGTGGATGTGGATCTCTGGGCACGGTCGAGTATTACCGGATTATATGTCATCGGTGAAACAGCACACACCGGGATCCATGGGGCGAACCGGCTGGCAAGTAATTCCCTGCTTGAAGCGAATGTATTTGCATCGCGGGCTTTTGAGCACATCGAAAGTCACCGGGGGGATCGGGTCCGGGTTCCGGAACAGCAAGTTCCCGCCTGGGATGATTCCGAAACGGAGAATGCGGAGGAGTGGATTCTCATCGAACATGACCGGCAGGAGCTGCAGGAAATCATGTGGGATTATGTCGGGATCATCCGCAGTGATTTGCGCCTGCAGCGCGCCATGCGCAGAGTGTTGCTCATCAACCAGGAAGTTGAGGAATTCTATCAGCGGACCAAGGTTACCCCCGCACTGATCGAACTCCGGAATTTAGCGGCGGTTTCCTACCTGATGATCCGATCCGCTCTCCAGCGAAAAGAGAGCCGCGGACTGCACTATACCACAGACTATCCCGAATCACGGGAATCGGAGTGTCACGATACAATTATCCAGCGTGGTCCGAGGTCCCGGGAGATTGCAGAATGATCACCGGATCACCTGCTGATACAACTCCCGGTGATGTGAAAATTTCGTTTCGTTCCCGGGACTGGTTTCACTATTTTCAATGCCCTATGAAACCCCAGACACACAGACAGTAGATCCGCCTGACTTATGGAAGCATCAATTGCACTCAAAGATATCTCCAAGCGGTACCCGTCGGGTCCGGCGCTCGACTCAGTCACGTTTGGTGTGGAGCGTCATACGATTTTCGGTATCGTGGGTCCCGCCGGTGCCGGGAAATCCACTCTCCTGCAGATTTTGACCACCTTAATCACATCGGATACCGGCACAGTGTTTATTCATGGAATTCCGCTGCACGAGCAACCCGGGTATATCCGGAGTCTTTCCGGCTACGTTCCGGAACAGGAGATGTTGAATCCGGATGGAACCGTATTTGAAAACCTGAAATTACACGGCTTGTTATACGGGTTATCCCCGCAGAAAGCAACGGTCCGATCCCGGAAGCTGCTGGAGCAGTTTGACCTGCTCGAATATGCCCATGATTTCCCGGACTCACTGCCGGTGAGCCTGCGGCGTCTGGTGTCTTTTGCCAGAGCCCTGGTTTCGGATCCGGATCTGCTCTATCTGGATGAACCGGTTATGAGATCGGATTACCGCACCCGGTCCCTGATCTGGGAGTATCTCCATACACAGGCCGGGGATAAGACGGTCTGTTTTACTACCATGAGCATCAGTGAAGCAGAGGAACATGCGGATCGGTATATTGTGCTGCATCAGGGACGGGTACTTACCGATCGTCTGCATGAGGATATCCGGAATATCATCCAGCGGGACACCGAATACCTTCTTGAATTTCATCCACCGCACCGGCGACCGAAAGAGCTCCTGCGGGATATGGAGGGTGTTATTGCTCTTGAGGAATGGGACAGCCGGGTGAGCTTTCACCTGGAGCGGGCCACCGATTTCCTGGAGGTGATCCGGAAAATCGGTGTGGATACCATCCGGGATTTACGGGTGAAAGAACCCGATCTGAACCGGATAATTCTCGATCTCACTAAAGAGGACATTTACGAGTGAATATGCGGCAGTTAAGCGCACTCCTTTCGCAGGAATTGCTGGAGAGCAGCAGGAAGATCTATCGGGAGTTTATCCCGGTGATCGTATATGGTCTGATCACCTTCCTTGGTCTGTTGTTAGGTCTTCGTCGCATCCTCCCGGAAATCGAGAATGTGGATACAGTGAGATGGATGGTACCCAATCTGGTGATGTTCGGTTTCCTGGTTTTCACCTTTCTCGGTGCAAACCGGGAAATCTTTGAAAAGCGCCGTTCGGGGTATCTCACTTATCTGAGGAGCACCGCGCTGTCCCGGTGGCAGCTGGCCGGATTGTTCATCGGGGAAGCTGTGCTGAAAGGATGGATCAAGGCGGTTATACTCCTGCTGATGTACTGGGCATTACTGGGCAATATCGGTGCTCCGCATGGATGGATTCTCTATGTGCTGCAGGCCATACCGGCAGGGGTCTTTTGGGCAGGATTTGCTTTGATCCTCGGCCTGATGGTGAAGGATATTGTCCTGAACAGCACTGTGTATACGGCTATTATACTACCCCTGATGATTGTTGGAGGCGCGTTGTACCCGATCAGTGTGTATCCGGAGATCATCTATTACACAAGTCTGGTATTACCTTCGACCCAGCCCTTTATTCTGGGGCGTGCTGCTTTAGGGATCGGACAGTGGTCAATCTGGATTTTGTCAGGGATGATAGTCTGGGCAGGAGCGGCCTACTGGGGAGCGTGTTATTCGTTGCGGAAGGAGGCGGACTGAATGAAGGCATATCTGGCCGGAGCGATTGAGCATGCACCGGATAACGGGTCCGGATGGAGAAAACAGATGACCAAATTTCTCGCAGATGCTTTGGGACACAACGTGTACGATCCCACTGTGGAGGAGTTCGAGATCCTGCCACCGGAAAGCGCCGGGAATTTCCGGGATCTCAAGACCACGGATCTCCCCGCCTTTCGGCGCATCGTCCGGAAACTCATCGATCACGATCTGGAGATTCTGACATCCGAGATCGATTATGTGATCTGTCTCTGGGATCACTATGTGAAGGAGGGTGCCGGGACGCAGGGTGAGGTGACATTAGCATATCTCTATGAAATCCCTGTATATCTGGTCAGTGAGCTGCCGGTGCATCAAATCAGTGGATGGATTCTGGGGTGCTCGTCCCAGGTATTCACCTCATTTGATGAATTGAAGAAACTGCTCAGGGGAAAATATTCCGATGGGGGCTAGAATGCCCGAAATAATTGTCGTTACGGCATTTTTTCCTTGACTTTTAACTGCCACATGCCAATTTTCATACGTGTTTAGAGCGGATGCTATCCCGCATTACAGGCACCACAGTTGATAGTATCAACACCCCGTGAACACCCGGGTAATTGTGTGGAGTGAAGTTGAACAGGGCATGCGAACCACCTGAATGCCCGGAAGGGTAGATACAAAATCAATAAACAAGGAGGGTAAGTATGAACAAGGCTGATCTAGTAGACAGTATTGCATCGAAGGCTGATCTGTCTAAAGCGGACGCAGAACGTGCACTCAATGCCTTCACCGATACGGTAACCGAAACTCTCGCCGATAACAAGGATGAGAAAATTACGTTAGTGGGATTCGGGACTTTCAGCACATCCGAACGTGCTGCCCGCACCGGGCGTAATCCCCAGACTGGTGAAACCATTAATATCCCGGCAACTATCGTCCCGAAGTTCAAACCAGGCAAGTCTTTCAAAGAAGCGGTGAAGAGCTAGACCAACCGGCTCGTTACCGCACCATCCTGGTTTCACATGTATATCAGTTGAATGCGAAATAGGATATGAGTGAGGGCATCCCGGATTTCCGGGATGCCCTTTTTTGTTATACATAATATGCCAGGAGTATACAATGGGAGGTGCAGTGAATGCGTTGGGTGTGGATGTGGGGCAGAGTGGGGTGAAGCTGGCCTGCCGCATGAATAAAGGAATTGTACAGCGCAAGTATCTTCCCCGGGAAGCTGCCTCTGTTGACTGGGCGGACGATACGATTGTGGTAGAACGGATCCGGAAGTGGATTGAAACCGCAGGTCTGGAATTGGGGGAACGGGTGGATGTGGTGATCGGGGCGACCGGAGCCGTAGCATTTGAACGGAGTGTTTCCATTCAAAATCTGCACATCCGGCTCTACGGTGATGTTACTATAGCCGCCCGGGCGTGTGGCATTCAGAGGGATGCTCTCTTGCTCATGTGTGGTACCGGTGGCGCACTCATTAATCTTAGCGATGAAGATTACATACCATTATTTACCTATGGTCCGGTGGTGGGAGACCGCTGGGGTGGGCTGGCGC
>Ga0207797_1000172_pt1 | contig 46640 bp, 43 predicted proteins | sample PRCRCaboRojoPR_6_FD_187275 | JGI IMG/M metagenome (GOLD analysis project Ga0207797, IMG submission 187275) | Marine sediment microbial community from Cabo Rojo, Puerto Rico - PR CR 10% Liquid 1 (SPAdes) | ecosystem: Environmental > Aquatic > Marine > Coastal > Sediment | place: Cabo Rojo, Puerto... | reverse complement strand
CGGCTCGACCTCACACCCCGACCCACCACACACCCACACCCGAGACGACACGACACCACACCACCGTCTCGCCCACTCCAGTTACATACCGAACCCCCCGATCCGGGAGCATGCGCTCCACGGTCCCGGGGGGTTCTTCTGTTGTGGGGTGGACGGCGGCGCCGGACTCAGTTCTCCAGCACGTCGTAGCGCTCCACCGTGTACGCCACGCCGTCCCGTTCCTCGGAGACCAGGCGGCCGTTCCACCGCTCCCAGCGGAGCGCCTCCACCGGGGCGCCGTCGGTCGAGCGTCGGGACAGGTCCGACTCGGCGGCCTTTTTCGCCCCCTCCGGGGTCCGGCACGCCCGCACCCGCTCCCGGCGGGCGGCCGCCGTCGACGCGCCGGTCCCCTGCTGCGCCGGGGGGCGGACGCGGTAGAGCATCCAGAGCTTGCGTGGCACGTGGTGTGGTCCGGTCATGGTGACGGAGACCTGTACCGGGCTGTGGAGGAAATGTTGTGGAGGGCGTCTCCGCGGAGACGGTCCGGCGACGGCGCGGCGACCGGGCGAACGCGCGGTGACATCGTGTCCGGCGAGATCAGGACCCGGCGATCGCCTCCCGCAGACGGCGCACGGCCTCGGCGGGACGCGGGGCGTCCATGACGGCGCTGGAGACGGCGATGCCGGCGCCCCGGGCCGCCACGTCACCGGCATTGCTCTCGTCGATGCCGCCGATCCCCACGCCCGGGAGCCCCGCCGCCTCCAGGACCTCGGCCACCCGGTCCGGGCCGATCCGCTCGTCGGCGGCGTCGGCCTTGGTGGCGGTCCCGTACACCGCCCCCACCCCCAGGTAGTCCGCGCCGTCCTCGGCCGCCCGCCGGGCCTCCGCCGGGTCGTCGGTGGAGTACCCGAGGACGAAGTCGTCGGGGACCCGGCGCCGCACGTCGGCCAGCGGCGGGTCCTCCGGCCCCAGGTGCACGCCGTCGGCCACCACCGCGCGGGCGACGTCCAGGCGGTCGTTCACCAGGAAGAGGGCCCCGTGCCGGCGGACGACGGGCACGAGCTCCCGGGCCCGGCCGTAGAGCTCGCGGCTGGTGGCCTCCTCGTCCCGGAGCTCCACGGCGGTGGCCCCGGCCTCCAGGCACTCGTCCACCACGTCCCGGAGCGGCTGGCCGCACCGGGGTCGGGGGGAGGTGACGATCATCAGCTCGAGCCGGTCGGCCAGGGTCGGAATCTCCATCAGGGCTGTCGCACCCGCTCCTTGGCGGCGACGTGCTCCTCCCGCGTTCTCGTGAAGATGTGGGTCCCGTCGGGCCGGGCCACGAAGTACAGGTAGGGGACGTCCGCGGGGTTCAGGGCGGCGCGGAGGGAGGCGGCCCCCGGCGAGGCGATGGGCCCGGGCGGGAGGCCGGCGTGCGTGTACGTGTTGTAGGGGTCGTCCCCGACCCGCTCGATGTCGGCGTACAGGAGCCGCTCCTTCGGCCGGTCCAGGAGATACTGCACCGTGGGATCGGCCTGCAGGCGCATTCCCTCCTCGAGGCGGTTCGCGTACACCCCGGCGATGACCGGGCGCTCGCCGGCCACACGGGCCTCGCGCTCGACGATGCTGGCCAGGGTGACGACCTCGCGCTCGGTCAGGTCCAGCGAGTCGAGCCGCGCCCGCTCGCCGGGTCCCCAGAACTCGCGGTAGCGACGCGCCATGGCCGCCAGGGCCTCCCGCGGAGAGATCCCCGCCGCGAAGCGGTAGGTCTCCGGAAAGAGATAGCCCTCCAGGTGCGGACCCGGGACGCCGAGCTCCGCGGCCAGGGAGGAGTCACGGGCCAGCGCCAGCACCGAGTCCGCCGGGACGCCGGCGACGTCGGCCACACGGGGGGCGATCTGGCGGACGGTGAAGCCCGGGGGGATCGTCACCGGGTGCGTGACGACACGGCCCGACCGCAGGGCGTCGAGCAGCTCCTCCCAGCTGGCGTTCTTCCGCAGCCGGTACTGGCCCGATTTCAGCCCGGATCCGGCTCCCCGGAGGCGCGCGTAGAGGGTGAAGATCCGCGGATGTTCGACCAGGCCCGCGTCCTGCAGTCGCTCGGCCACCTGCCGGGCGCTGGAGCCGGCGTCCACCGTGATCTCGACGGTCTGGTCCCCGCCCCCGCCGCAGGCGGGCAGGACCAGGAGCAGCGCGGCGAGGATCGCCGCGACCGCTGAGCCGCGGCTTCCGGGCGTCACCGTGCGCCCAGGTAGCGCCGCAGGAGGACGGCGGCCGCGGCGCGGTCCAGGCGCCCCTTCTCCCGGCCCCGCCGCGTGGGGCTCGTTCCCCCCTCCCGGAGGAAGTCCCGGGCCTGCTCGGTCGTGAGTCGCTCGTCCCACTCGGTGACGGGCACCTCGAGGCTGCTTCGTAGGTTCTCGGCGAATTCGCGGACCTCGTCCGCCATCGCGCCGCTCGTTCCGTTCATCTCGAGAGGGATACCCACGACGATCTCGACGGGTTCGATCTCCCGCAGCACGCGCAGGAGCTCCTCGGGGGGCTCCACGGGAGGGTCCTCGTTCTCGACGGCGGCCCGGGGGGTGACGATGGTGCCGGTGGGGTCGGAGGCGGCGACTCCGATGCGACGTCGGCCGTAGTCGACCGCGGCGATCCGTCCGGAGGTCAGCGGTCCGCCAGGGCCTCGTCCACGGTCCGGCCCCCCGCCCGGAGCGTGCGCCTGATCTCCTCCAGCCGGCTCTCCTCCCCCACGAGAAAGCGGCAGGCGGCGGCATCGTCCTCGGCGGCGCACTGCACCTCGAGGACCGCCACCGGCTCGCCGGCGGCAGCGCTCAGAGCCCCTCCGATCCACCCGGCGGCGAAATGACATCCTCCCGGAGGGAGGCCGCCCCCGGGCCCGTCGGCGCCCGCCTCCGGCGAGTGCCGCAGCTCGACCTCGCCCACGTCGGCCTCGAGGACCCGGTACTCCACGCGGCCGTAGCCGGCGTCCTCGGCGGCCCCGCCGAGTCCCGTCCAGAAACGGTCGACGTCCAGCTGCGGCGCGGCGTCGCTCCCCGGAAGGGTCGCCACGAGGCTCCGGCCCGCGGCCCGCCCCGCCTCCCGCAGGACGGCGACGCTTCCGGTTCCGAGCTCGTCGCAGAGACGCGAGAGACGCCGCAGGGCATCAGCCGGGAGTCGGATCTCGTCGGCCGTGCGCGCCCTCGCGGAATCAGCCGCGTCACGTTCGCTCGCTGGGGTGGAGGCGTGGTCCATGGAGACGGGATCGAGTGGCGGGGGATCGGGGCGCCGCCGGGCCGGAGACTCCGTACCGTCGGCGCGGAAAGCTAGATCGGCTCTCCCCCGGCGACAAGCGTCGTTGCGGCTCCGTCGCGGCTCCGTCGGGGCCCGGTCGCGCGCCGGCCGGGTCGGGACCGGAGCCCCCAGAACAGGGTACGCTCCTTGCGACTCGAGGACTCTCCGATCGTCGCCGAGACGACTGCACCGTTCGCCTGTGATCGCACCGGGAGGAGACGATGGCTGACGACCAGGACGCTAGAGAGATCGGGATGTTCGTGGCGGGCGCCGCGTTCGGCGCGCTCGTCGGAGCGGGCGTGGCTCTGATGTACGCTCCCCAGTCCGGCCGTCGGACCCGGGGCAAGATCCGGCGTTCCGCCGAGGACCTGGCGGAGCGGGCGGAGGAGAAGGTGGATCACGCTCGCGAGGACGCGCGGCGCGCCGCGCGCGACGTCCGGCAGAAGGCCGAGGAGTCCGGCGAGCGCATCTCCCGGGGCGTGAAGCGCGGGGTCGAGGAAGGCCGCAGCCGGATGGGCCGCTGAATGCGGTCCGGCGAACCAGCTGACGGGCACGCCGGGGCAGGCTCCCGGCTACCGGGCGCCCTGGCCCTGGGACTCGCCGTGCTGCTGGCGGGTTGCGGGCTGAGCGGTCCGGAGGACGAGGGCCAGGGCGTGCCGATGGCCGTCTCGACGACGTCGAGCCGCACCCTGGTGCAGGCTTCCCGGCAGGGAGATGGTCCGTCCGGGGTCACCGCCGACGCCGGAGTTTTCTCCGTACCCGGTGCGTCCCGGTCGGTGACGGTGGGCGGCTCCGGCGGGGACACGCTGGTCATCGACTTCGTGGCGCTTCTCGTGGACGACGGTCGGATGGCGCCGCGCACCGTCGAGGCGTGCGGAGGAGACAGTGCCTGTGCCCAGCTGCAGTCCCGGGCCACCGGGTTCACGATACCTCTGGACGGCGAGACGCGGCCGCAGCTCGAGACGAGGGTGGGGGTCGGCCTGTACGACAGGGTGACCTTCCGGCTCATCACCGCGTCGGCGTCCGACAGCGCCCTCCTGGACAGCCTCCCGGAGTTCGAGGGGCAGAGCATCCTCGTGAAGGGGAGCTTCAACGACGCCCCCTTCACCGTGACGCGGGACCTCACCGGTACCGTGGAGTTCACCATCACCCCGGGTCTGGACATCACGGAGTCGACCAACGCCACCAACCTCACGCTGTCCACCACCGTCACCTCCTGGTATCAGCTCGCCGACGGAAGCGTGCTCGATCCCCGTCAGACCACCGGGCGGCTGACGGAGGAGCTGATCGAGGCCTCGACATCCGCCTTCCCGGACCAGGACGGCGACGGCGAGCCGGACCGCACCGGACCGGGATCGCAGTAGCACCCGCCGCGGCCGCGCCACCCCCGGCCGACCGGCGAACGACGTCGTGACCCTCCCGACGGAGGTCATCGAGGCCAAGCGGGACGGCTCCTCCCTCCCCGTCGACGTGCTCCGGGACTTCCTCGCGGCCTACGGCTCGGGCGAGGTTGCGGACTACCAGATGGCGGCCTTCCTCATGGCCGTCTACTTCCGGGGCCTGGACGACGGCGAGCTCCGAACGCTGACCCGGGCCATCCTTGCCTCGGGGGTTCAGCTCGATTGGACGGACGGGCCCGCTGTCGTGGACAAGCACTCCACCGGCGGAGTGGGCGACACCGTCTCGCTCGTCCTGGCTCCGCTGCTGGCCGAGGCCGGGTTCCGGGTGCCGATGATCTCCGGGCGCGGCCTCGGGCACACCGGCGGCACCCTGGACAAGCTCGAGTCCATCCCCGGCTTCCGGACGGACCTGGACCTGGACGAGCTCCGCTCTGCCGTCCGGGACCTCGGCTGCGGCCTGGCGGGACAGACCGACGACCTGGCCCCGCTGGACGGCCGCCTCTACGCCCTGCGCGACGTGACGGGGACGGTGCCGTCCGTGCCCCTCATTGCCTCGAGCATCATCTCCAAGAAGGCCGCGGAGGGTCTGGACGCGCTGGTCCTGGACGTGAAGGTGGGCCGCGGCGGATTCATGGAGACCATGGAGGAGGCCCGCCGGCTCGCGCGCACGCTCGTCGAGCTGGGGACCGAGCTCGGCCTCCGGTGCCGGGCGCTGCTCACCGACATGCGGTCGCCCCTCGGGCCCGCCGTGGGGAACGCGCTGGAGGCGCGGGAGGCCATCCGCTGCCTCCGGGGCGGCGTCCGCTCGGACCTGGTGGACGTGACCCTGGCCCTGGGAGGCGAGCTGGCGGCCGCCGCCGATCCGTCGACGTCGGCGGCCGCTGCCCGGGACGAGCTGGAGGAGCTCCTGGACAGCGGGGCGGCCGCCGGCCGCATGGCCCGCATCGTGGAGCGGCAGGGGGGAGACCCGAGGGTGATGGACGAGCCCGACCGGCTGCCGTCGGCGCCCGTGCGCCGGGCAGTGACCGCCGAGGACTCCGGGACGGTGAGCGGGATCGACGCCCGGGAGGTGGGCCTGGCCGCCGTGGAGCTGGGCGCGGGGCGGCGCACCATGGGCGAGGAGGTGGATCCTGCCGTCGGATTCCGGATCCACGTGCGTCCCGGGGACCGCGTCGAGCCGGGCGACGAGCTGGCCGAGGTCCACGCCCGAAGCGAGGAGGACGCCACCCGGGCGGAGACCCGCTTCTTCAACGCCCTCTCGCTGGGCGAGGGGGGCGCCGTCGAGGGACGCGAGGGCCGGGTTCTGGAGCGCGTCCCGGTCGACTGAGCGTCGCCCCGTCTCGGGACCGACGCTCCGGGCGGGTCAGCGGCCGTCGTCCATCAGCGTGTCGGGGTCGAAGCTCCGTCCCTCGCCCTCGTTCCACGGGCCGTGGAGGCTGCACGATTCCACCGGCTCCGTGCCCGGCAGAAAGTACTCCGTGTAGACGGCGTCCGAGGGGCACCACCGGGTGGAGAGGAGACCGGTGCCGCGGTCCACCCGGGCCGAGTCCAGCCCGGCCGGGCGCTGCCAGTCGGCCGGCGGCGGGTTCCGGCCGTAGTACCAGTTGAGGACGGCGGCCGCCACCGGCGCCGCGTCGCGTCCCCCGGTGGCGTTGACGTGCAGCCGCTGCGGCTCGTCGAAGCCGATCCATGTGGTGGTGAGCAGCTCCGGGGTGAAGCCCACGAACCACGCGTTGGTGGCCTCGTTGGTCGTGCCCGTCTTGCCCGCCGCCGGCACCGTGCGGGGCAGGCCGCTGGACCGGAGCACGTAGCCGGTGCCCCGGTTCACCACGTCCTGCAGCATGGAGTTCATGAGCCAGGCCACGGGCTCCTCCAGCACCCGCTCCCGCTGGATCCCGCTCTCGTACAGCACCCGGCCGCCCTTGGTCTCCACCCGCTCGATGAGCCGGGGCTCGGCCTTCAAACCCAGCGTGGCGAAGGTGGAATAGGCCTCGGCGATCTGGATGGGGATCACCGACGCCGAGCCGATGGGCATGGAGGGGACCCGGGGGATCGGCGTCTCGAGGCCCATCCGCCGGGCGTACTGGGCGATGGTCTCGTATCCCACCCGCTCGCCCACCTTCACCGCCACCACGTTGATGGAGCGGTACAGCGCCTCCCGCACGGTCATGGGGCCGTGGAACTCGCCGCCGAAGTTCTTCGGCGCGTAGATCGTGCTGTCCGACATCACGAACTCGACGGACGTGTCGTAGATGATCTCCGAGGCCGGGATCCCGTTGGCCAGGGCCGAGGTGTAGACGAAGCCCTTGAAGACGGAGCCGGGCTGTCGGCGCGCCTGGGTGGCGCGGTTGAACTCGGAGTCCTCGTAGTCCCGTCCCCCGATCAGGGCCCGGACGTCGCCGGTCCGGGGATCCATGGCGATGAAGGCGCCCTGCACGTAGGGCATCCGGTCCCCCTCGAGCCGCTCCTCGGGCCAGCTCCGCGTCTCCGCGTAGGTGGGGGCCCGGTAGCCGCCCTGCTCCTCCACCCACCGGAGCCGGGCGTGGATCGCGGAGTCGGCCACCGCCTGCAGCTCCGGGTCCAGGGTCGTGTGGACCCGGTATCCGGCCTCGTAGATCTCCTGTCCGTAGCGCTCCATGAGCCGCCGCCGCACCCACTCCACGAAGTACGGCGCCCGGCTGGCCCGCGACTCGCCGCGCTGGAGGCCCAGGGGTGCCGCCTTGGCCGCCTCCGCCTGCCGCCGGTTGATCTTGCCCTGGTCGGCCATGAGCTCCAGGACAAGGTTCCGCCGCTGGAGGGCCCGCTCCGGGTTCCGGTAGGGGTGGTACGTGGCGGGAGCCCGGGGAAGGGCCGCCAGGAGGGCGGCCTCGGCCAGATTCAGCTGGCCCGCCGTCTTGTTGAAGTAGTAGTGGGAGGCGCTCTGGATGCCGTAGTGGCCGGAGCCGAAGTTGATCTGGTTCAGGTAGGCGGCGAGGATCTCCTCCTTCGTGTACGCCTGCTCCAGATCCAGGGCCACGCGCATCTCCTTCAGCTTCCGCCGGATCGTGATCACCCGGCGGTTCACCGCGCCGGAGAACATGTTGCCGGCCAGCTGCTGGGTGATGGTGCTGGCCCCCGGCGCGTCGTAGCCCTGGACCAGGAAGGCGAGGCCCGCCCGGAAGGTGCGCATCAGGTCCACGCCGCCGTGGTCCCAGAACCGGCGGTCCTCGATGGCCACGAACGCCTGGGGCACGAAGGCCGGGAGGGAGTCGTAGCGGACGACCGTGCGCCTCTCCGTGGCGAAGTCCGCCAGGAGGGTGCCGTCCCGGGCGTAGACTCGCGTCGCTTCCTTGGCCTCGAAGGCGTAGATCTGGGCGATGGAGGGACAGTCGGAGCAGACGTTCGTCCACGTGCCCCACGCCAGCCCGGCGCCCAGCCCCGCGGCAGTGAGGACCGCGACGCCGACCCGCCGCCGGCCGCGCGGCCCCATCCGTTCCCAGCTCGCGTTCCGGAGCCGGCGGAACCACTCAGCGGCCCCCGAGAGGAAACCCGACACCCGCTCCGCGGCCCGCTTCAGGAGCCCCCGGTCCCGTCCCCGTCGGGAGCGGCGGCTAGACTCGAACATGGCGTCCATCCGCGGCCGGAGGGGACGGGAGACGGCTCGATCTCAGCCTTGATTGCACGAGTTGGAGGGGCCTAGGTTCGCGGCGCCCGCGGCCGGAACTCGCGCCGCGGTCTTCGTTCGTGCCGCCGGAGTTGGGGCGGGTCAGCCACACTTGGTACTGGTCAGGAATGATAGAGTTTCCCCGCGTACGAGAGCAGATGGACCGGATCCTCCAGGGAGCCGAGGAGGCGATCCCGGAGGAGGAGCTCGAACAGAAGCTGGAGAGATCGCGGTCCACGGGCACACCGCTCACCGTGAAGCAGGGCTTCGATCCCACCCGGCCGGACCTGCACATCGGCCACGCCGTCTCCCTCCACAAGCTCCGGACCTTCCAGGAGATGGGACACCGCGTGGTCTTCGTCATCGGCGACTTCACCGCCCGCATCGGCGACCCGTCGGGACAGGACGAGACCCGGCCCGTGCTCAGCGAGGAGGAGGTCCGGGAGAACCTCGCCACCTACCGGGAGCAGGTCTTCAGCATCCTGGACCCGGAGGAGACCGTGATCCGGCAGAACAGCCGGTGGCTGGCGGAGCTCGGCCTCGAGGACGTGCTGGAGCTCACCTCCCGGGTGACCGTGGCCCGCATGCTGGAGCGGGACGACTTCGCCACCCGCTACGAGGAGAGCCGCCCCATCTCCCTGCACGAGTTCGTCTATCCGATCATGCAGGGCTACGACTCGGTGGAGCTCGACGCCGACGTGGAGCTGGGCGGCACGGACCAGCGCTTCAACCTGCTGCTGGCCCGCACCCTCCAGGAGCGTGCCGGCCAGGATCCCCAGGTGTGCCTGATCATGCCGCTCCTCCGGGGCACCGACGGCGAGCGGAAGATGTCGAAGACCTACGACAACTACATCGGCCTCTCGATGGAGCCGGGGGAGATGTTCGGGCGGACCATGTCGATCCCCGATCATCTGCTGCCCGAGTGGATCCGGCTGGCGGTGGAGACGGGGCCCGAGGAGCGGGAGGAGCGGATCAGCGAGGCCGGGGACGACCCGCTGGCCGTGAAGCGGTGGCTCGCCCGCCGCATCGTCGCCCGCTACCACTCGTCGAAGGAGGCCGAGGACGCGGAGGAGGCCTTCGATCGGGTGCATCGTCACGGGGGTGTTCCTGAGGACGTCCCCGAATACGAGGTCGACGCCGATCCGGACTCCGGAACGCGATGGATCGGCTACGCGTTGCAAGATACGCAGCTCGTACCGTCGACCTCGAAGGCGCTCCGCCTGCTCGAGCAGGGGGGGGTCCGGGTGGACGGAGAGGTGGTCGAGGACGACGACCTCCAGCTGGAGCCGGGCGAGTACCTGCTCCAGCGCGGGAAGCGAGACTTCGCCCGTATTCGGATTCGCGGGTGAGACATCGCCCGAGACGGGGCACGGAGCGCCCTTGACGCGTTCCGAGCGCCCCGGTAGGGTGGCGCATAGCTCTCGACGCCTCCCAGCGCGATCTCGCGCGACGCCATGTAACGAGCTGGCAACGAGAGCAGGAGGCCTTCAGATACGGCCTTCAGACGGACCACAGATTCTCATGGCCCGGACCCTCGCTCAGACGGGGCGTTCGGAGCCGACGCTAGCCCGAGTAGCAGCCGACAGGAGGGTGATCGATGATTTCGTCGCTACTTCGGGGACGAAGCCGTGGATTCGGGCTGGGTGCGGTAGTCGCCGCCGCCTGGCTCCTCTTCGGAGCGTCCCCCGCTTCCGCACAGCAGGGTGCCGTGACGGGCACCGTGACCGACGCCGGGAATGGAGAGCCCATCTCCGGCGCGCAGGTCTTCATCCGGGGCACCAACCTCGGGACGCTCACTTCCCAGGACGGGAGCTATCGGCTGGAGGGAGTCCCCACCGGCCAGCAGACCGTCCGGGTCCGTCTGATCGGTTACCAGACGGCCTCGCGGACGGTGAACGTCTCCGCGGGTCAGGCATCCACCGCCGACTTCCAGCTGTCGCAGACGGCGCTGAAGCTGCAGGAGGTCGTCGTCACGGGAGTCGCCGGTGAGACGCCCCAGGCCAAGCTGCCCTTCAGCGTGGACCAGGTGAGCTTCGACGAGGTCGAGACGTCCTCGAACAACGTCTCGTCCATGCTCCAGGGTCGCGTGGCCGGCGCCCAGATCGTCCAGGGCTCCGGACTCCCCGGCGAAGAGGCGTCGATCCAGCTGCGGGGAGCCACCAGCATCAACGCGTCCGGACGGACGCAGGGCCCCCTCATCGTGATCGACGGCGTGATCCAGTCGGACAACGCCACCCTGTCCGACATCAACAGCCAGGACATCAAGAACATCGAGGTGGTCAAGGGGGCCGCGGCCGCGTCCATGTACGGCTCGCGTGCCGCCAACGGTGTCGTGCAGATCACGACCAGGAGCGGCGCCGAGATGGACGAGGGGAGCTTCGACCTGACCGTCCGGCAGGAGTACGGCACCAACCAGTTGCCGAACGAGATTCCTCTGCTGGACCACCACTACTACGCCATGAACGAGTCGGGGAACTCGTTCGTGGACGGGGCAGGCAACGACATCGAGTACGGCAGCGGCCTCGTCCTGGACGGTCCGAGCGAGGCGCAGGTCTTCGCCGACAACCCGTGGCCGGGAGAGACCTTCGACAACCTGGATCGATTCTTCGATCCCGGTAACACGATCACCACGTACCTGGCCGCCTCCGGTCGCTTCGGGGAGACCAACTTCCGGGCCTCCGCCGAGAACTTCAGCGAGGACGGGGTCATCAAGAACACGGGCGGATACGACCGGAAGAACGTCCGCCTGAACGTCGGCTCGAGCCCCTCGCAGGAGTTCGACTTCCAGATGAGCGGGTTCTACTCCTCGTCCGAGCAGGACGACATCACGAGTACGCCGACGAATCCGCTCTTCTCGCTCACCTTCATGTCGCCGAAGGCGAACCTGCTGGAGGAGGCCGCGGACGGGTCGCTGGTGATCCAGCCCGATCCGCTCTCCAACGAGCCGAACCCGATCTACATCGTCCGCAACGCCGAATTCATCAACAAGCGCCAGCGGGTGATGGGGAACGGCCAGTTCACCTGGTCGCCCACCAGCTGGTTCAACGTCGACGGGAACTTCAGCTACGACCGGACGCACCGTCGCCGCTCCGAGCTGCTGCCGAAGGGCTACAAGGACATCGACGGCACGACGCCCGGCGAGCTGGCCCGCAACAACTGGACGGACGAGGCGATCAACGCCAGCGTCACGGCGGGCATCAACAAGTCCCTGGGCGACTTCGTGACGAGGACCCGGGTCCGCTACCTGTACGAGGACCAGAACTTCGACCAGGTCTTCGCCAGCGGGAACAACTTCGCCGTCGAGCAGACGCCCTCGCTGGGCACCCTGACGGACAACTTCGCGATCGAAGACGAGACGCGGGAGATCGTCTCCCACGGCTACTTCCTGATCTCCAACTGGGAGTACGACGGGAAGTACATCGTCGACCTCCTGGTCCGGCGTGACGGGAGCTCCCTCTTCGGGCCCGAGGAGCGGTGGCAGACCTACTACCGCGGAAGCGGCGCCTACCTCGTCTCCGAGGAGAACTGGTGGCCGTTCGAGGACGCCATCACGAACTTCAAGCTCCGCGCGTCCTACGGCACTGCCGGCGGTCGACCCAACTACTACGCCCAGTACGAGACGTACAGCGTGGGATCGGGCGGAAGCGTCTCCCCGAGCAACCTCGGGAACAAGAACCTGAAGCCCGAGTTCTCGAAGGAGCAGGAGTACGGCGTCAACATGACGCTGTTCGACAAGGTGGCCCTGGAAGTGGTGCACGCGCGGTCCGAGACCGAGGACCAGATCCTGGACGTGCCGCTTCCGGCCTTCGCCGGCTTCACCAGTCAGTGGCAGAACGCCGGCACACTCGAGGCGAAGACCTGGGAGGCCAGCCTCGAGGCCACGCCGGTCCAGACCTCCGAGTTCAGCTGGAGGACGTCGGTCACCGGCTCCCGCACCACCCAGAAGATCACCGATTTCAACCGGCCGCCGTACAGGTGGGGGCCCGAGAACCGCTTCTACAACCGCGAGGGTGAGGTCTTCGGGACCTTCTACGGCACGCGCTGGGCGACCAGTTGCGACGGCCTGCCGGAGGGCACCTCCTGCAGCCAGTTCGAGGTGAACGACGACGGCTACCTCGTCTGGGTCGGGGAGGGCAACTCCTACCGCGACGGCCTCGCCAACGATCTCTGGGGCACGGCCGGCACCGTGAACGGCAACGACTACAGCTGGGGCATGCCGGTCCGCGCCGTGGAGGACACCGACGGTGACGGGGAGCAGGAGGAGTTCCTCTCCATCGGGAACACCCAGCCCGAGTTCACGGTCAGCTGGTCGAACTCGATCAACTGGAACAACTTCAGCGTCTACGGCCTCTTCGACGCCACCGTCGGGAACGACGTCTATAACCTGACCCGGCAGTGGGGCTACCGTGAGCGCCGGCACGGCTTCCTGGACCAGACGGGCAAGCCCGAGGGTCTCAAGAAGCCCATCGGCTACTACGCCACGCTCTACGACACCAACTCGTCCAACAGCGAGTTCGTCGAGGACGGCTCGTACCTGAAGCTCAGGGAGCTGAGCATCACCTACAGCTTCCCGGGCAGCTTCCTGCAGAGCGCGTTCGGGGGCAACGTCGAGCGCCTGAGCCTGAACCTCATCGGGCGCAACGTCTTCACCTGGACCGACTACACGGGCTTCGACCCCGAGGTGGGCCAGGGCGGCGGTCAGGCCGGCTCGTCCGCGGTCAACCGCTTCGACGACTTCAACTACCCGAACTACCGCACGCTCACCGCGGGAGTCGAGGTGGTCTTCTGATCGGGAGCGAGCGCCCGACGATCTCGCTCGCCCGGAGACCACGACGCAGTGAATAACGAACGGGACATAAACATGAGAACTCTACGAACGATGGCCGTCGCCGGCGTCGCAGGGGCAGCACTGCTCCTGGGCGCCTGCGACGACCTCGACGTCAACAACCCGAACGAGCCGGACGCCGACCGGGCGCTGGCCACGGCCGGGGACGTGGAGTCGCTGATCGCGAGCTCCTACAAGAGCTACTTCCAGCCGGCGCAGCAGTACTCGCCGGGGAACATGCTCAGCGTCATGGCCGACCAGACCACCTCCTCGTGGGGCAACTTCGCCATGCGCTCCCAGGGGTCCGAGCCGCGTGACGCCTTCAACAACAGTCCGTCCTTCACCTACGCCTTCTCCAACGAGTTCGCCTGGACCGGCTGCTACGCAGCCCTGGCCGCCGTCTCCGACGGCTTCAAGGCCATCGAGGGTGAGGTGAGCCTGGACAACGAGACGAGAGCCCGTGCCTTCGGACGCTTCGTACAGGGCGTCTGCCACGGCTTCCTGGCCATGATCTACGACCAGGCGGCCATCGTGGACGAGACGGTGAACCTCACCGAGGGCACGCCGGAGCTCCGCCCCTACGGCGAGGTGATGAACCAGGCCCTGAGCTACCTGGACCAGGCGATCCAGCTCTCCGAGAACAACACCTTCACGCTGCCCGCCTCGCCGTGGATCAACGGTGCCGAGCGGAGCAGCTCCGAGCTGGCGCGGATCGCCCACTCCTACCGGGCGCGCTTCATGGCCGCGGTGGCCAGGTCGCCCGACGAGCGGGCGAACGTGGACTGGCAGGGCGTGATCGACCACGTGGATCAGGGCATCCAGAGCGACCTGATGGTCGACGGGGCGGCCTCCGACGGCTGGTGGTCCGGCATCAAGACGCTCGGTTCCAACTACCCCGGCTGGTCCCGCGTGGACTACCGCCAGATCGGGCCGGCCGACACCTCCGGGGCGTACGAGACCCGGATGTCGACGCCCGTGGCCGACAGGACGCCCATCGACATCCAGACGCCGGATCAGCGCTTCCCGGCTCCCTCGGACTCGGCCACGGGCGGGTACTTCCAGTACCTGGACGCCATTCCGCACCCGCCGGTGCGGGGGACGTACCACCGGTCCCATTACGTGGACACGCGGTACGCGGCGTACGCCTTCTCCTGCAACTTCTGCTGGACGGGCATGGTCCCCGAGATGACCGTGACCGAGATGAACCTGCTGAAGGCGGAGGCGCTCATGCGCACGGGCAGTCCCGGGCAGGCGGCGGACATCATCAACCAGACCCGCACCGCCAACGGCGGACTGCCCGAGGTGACGGCCAACGGCGTGCCGGATTCCAACTCCTGCGTGCCGCAGAACGCCGACGGGTCCTGCGGCGATCTGATGGACGCTCTCCAGTACGAGTGGGGCGTCGAGGTCTTCCAGGTCTCGGCCGGTCTGGCCTGGGCGCACGACCGTGGCTGGGGTGCGCTGGTGAGCGGAACGCCCATTCACATGCCGGTGCCGGGCTCCGAGCTGGAGGTGCTCCAGAAGGAGATCTACACCTTCGGAGGCGAGGCCGGAGGCGCCGCTCCCTCCGTCCAGTGGAACGATGCCGCCAGCGTCGACAGGAGAATCGAGAACGACCTGAAGATGCTGGAGCGAATTCAGAAGATGGCGCCGGACGGCAGGCAGGGCCTGCGCCCGAACAAGAAGCAGTAGGGTACGGGCCGATAGCCGCGTGCCGGGGTTCAGCCCCCGGTGGGAAGAAGCCGTCGTCGGGAGCTGATCCCGGCGGCGGCTTTTTGCCGTTGGCGGGGCAGGACGCGAACGTGTGGACGGAGGTGGCCGCCGTGGGCCGGGCCGAGGAGAGACCCGCAGCCGGAGCACGCGTCGCCGTGGGAATCGGCTCGAACCTGGGCGACCGGGAGGAGTGTCTGCGGTTCGCCGCGAGGGAGCTGGAGCGGTGCCTGGAGCGCCTCCGTACGTCCAGCGTCTACCGGAGCCCGCCCCGGGAGGGGGCCCGCGGCGGCGGATACCTGAACATGTGCGTCGCCGGGGTGTGGAGAGGAGACGGCCCGGCAGGCCGCGGGGCGGCGAGGAGAGTCCTGGACCAGCTCCGCTACGTCGAGCTGGGCGCCGGCCGTTCACTGCAGCGGAGCCCGGGGGAGCCGCGGTGTCTGGACCTGGACCTGCTGCTCGTGGATGATCTGCGGATTCGGGAGGCGGGGCTGGAGGTCCCTCATCCGAGGATGGCGGAGCGGGGCTTCGTCCTTCGCCCGCTCTCCGAACTCGTGCCGGAGTGGCGACACCCGGTGGTGGGAGAGACGGTGACGGAGCTGGCACGCCGGCACACGTCCCCGGGCCTCGAGCCGTACCGCGCGTCGAACGAGATCACGTGATGAGCCTGGAATCGCCGGGAGGGGACGGACGGTCGTGACGATGAGATCAGATGTGCACGGCGAGTGGAAAGGTCGGTTCGGGCGGCCGGCGCGGGCCGTGGACCGACTTCGGACGCTGGCGGCGGTGCTGGTCGCCGCGGCCACGGTGGCCTGCGGGGCGGTCGGTGACGCCGGCGAGACGGCCCGCGAGGACGGGGCGGAGACCTCCACCCCGGCGGGGTCGGGGCCGGAGGCCGGGAGCTCGTCCCTGGACAGCCTGGCCCGGGCCCTGGTGCCCGAGCTCGAGCGACGCAGCGGCCTGGAGGCCCGCCATCCCCCCCGTCTGGCCCGGCGCAGCCGCGCCCAGCTCGAGGCGTTCCTGGAGGACGAGCTGGCCGAGCAGCTCCCGCCGGAGAAGGCCGAGGCCCTGGGGGGCACGTACTCCCGTCTGGGGCTCCTGCCGGACACGCTCCAGCTGGAGGGTCTGCTCCGGAAGCTGTACATGGAGCAGGTGGTGGGGTACTACGACCCGGAGGCCGACACCCTCTTCGTGCTGGAGGACGTGCCGCCGGCGGAGGCCCGCACGGTGCTGGTGCACGAGCTGGTCCACGCGCTCCAGGACCAGCACCTGGACCTGGACAGCCTGACGTCCTCCCTGCGGGAGCAGAACGACGCCAGCAACGCCGCACGGGCGGCCATCGAGGGTCAGGCCACGCTGGTCATGGCCGAGTGGACGTTGGCCGAGACCACCGGCTCCGACGTCGACCTGACCACCATGCCCGGCATCGCCGAGAAGTTCGGCGAGATCGCCACGGAGGGAGCGCCGGAGAGCATGCCCACCTTCGGCTCCGCCCCCAGGATCATCCGGGAGACCCTGACGTTTCCCTACGTGGGCGGGCTCGGCTACATGCAGGCGCTGTGGCGGGAGACGGACGGGCGACCGGCCCCGTTCGGTCCCCGGCTGCCGGCCTCCACGGAGCAGGTGATCCACCCCGAGCGGGCCCTGGGGCCGAGTCCGGACGCTCCCACGGAGGTCGCGTTCCCCTCCGCGTCTCCCGACGGGTGGACCGAGGCCTACGCCAACAGCCTGGGCGAGCTGGAAACGCGCGTCTTCCTGTCGGTCCACCTGGGCGACGAGAGTGAGGCGCGCTCGGCGGCCGCCGGCTGGGACGGCGACCGGCTGCGCCTGCTCCGGTCCGACGGGAGCGAGGCCCTGCTGTGGACCAGCGTGTGGGACGAGCCCGCGGAGGCGGAGGAGTTCGCGTCCGCCGCCCGTCGCGCCCTCCGGGCCCGCTACGGCGGGGAGCCCGGCGCCGCCGGCCGGGCGGTGACCGTGGAGCGGCTCGACGCCGGGGGGCGTCCCCTGGTGAGGGTCGTGGACCGGCCGACGGAGGTGGACGCCGGCGTGCTGGCCCCGGCGGCAGAGGTTCGGCTGTCGGGAGGCGGGACCGGCGGAGAGCCGGCGGCAGGCGGCCCGTGAGCCGGTGAGCGGGGAGGGCACCGATCCGGCGGAGGGCGAGGGGCTCCTCGTGCCCGTGCCGGACACCGGCGCCGGCGGCTACCGCGTCGAGGTCCGCCCCGGAGCCCTGGACGATCTGGGCCCGCGCTGCCGCCGCGCGGTGGGAGCCCACCGGTACGCCGTGGTCGCGGACGAGCGCGTGGCCGACCACTACGCGGAGCGGGCCCTGCGCTCCCTGGAGGGAGCGGGGCAGCCGGCCGAGCTCTTCACGTTTCCCGAGGGCGAGGCCAGCAAGAGCCGGGAGCGGTGGGGACGCCTCACCGACCGGATGCTCGAGGCCGGCCTGAGCCGCGACGCGGCCGTGGTGGCCCTGGGCGGCGGGGTCACCGGCGACCTGGCCGGCTTCGTGGCCGCCACCTACATGCGGGGCGTGCCCGTGGTTCAGGTCCCCACCTCCCTGCTGGCCATGCTGGACAGCTCGGTGGGCGGGAAGACGGGCGTGAACACGCCGGCCGGCAAGAACCTGGTCGGGGCCTTCCACCACCCGGAGCACGTGCTCGTCGACCCGGAGGTCCTCGCCACCCTGGACCGGCGGCACCTGCGCGCCGGCCTGGCCGAGGCCGTGAAGGCGGCGGCCATCGCCGACGGCGAGCTCTTCGCGTGGATGGAGGAGCGGGCCGGGGCCCTGGCCGCCGGCGAGATCGGGCCGACGACGGAGCTCGTGCGCCGGGCCGTGGCCATCAAGGCCGACGTGGTGGCCCGGGACCCGGAGGAGGCCGGCCGGCGGCAGATTCTGAACTTCGGCCACACCCTGGGTCACGCCCTGGAGTCCACCGCCGGTCTCTCCGGTCTCCACGGCGAGGCGGTGGCGGCGGGCATGGTCCTGGAGGCCCGCCGGGGCGAGGAGACGGGGGTCACCCGCCCGGGCACCGCCGATCGCCTCCGGTCGCTGCTGGAGGCCTGCGGCATCCCGCCCTGGCCCCTGGAGCGGCACGACCCCCGCGAGGTGCTGGAGGCGGCGCGCCGGGACAAGAAAGCCCGGGAGGGCGGGGTCCGACTGGTCTTGCTCGAGAACATCGGAAACGTGAGCCGGGCGGACGGGCGGGCGTGGACCCACCCGGTCGACGAGGACCGGCTCCTGTCCTGGCTTCCCCGTGCTTTACGGTCGGAGCAGCCTTCGACAGATTAGGGGGCACCCGATCCACTGTATCCACCCGAGGTTCCCGCCACCGACGTTACCCGACCCGCTTCAGCCCCCTCCATGAGCGATCCCCTCACCGCCGCCGGAGTCCTGCGGCGCCAGGCAGACCGCCGCGGCGACGAGACGTTCCTCGTCGCCGGCGACCGGTCGTGGAGCTACGCCGAGACGCTGGACGAGGCCACGAACCTGGCGGTGGCCCTGGCGGGCCTGGGCGTGGAGCCCGGCGACCGGATCGCGGTGGACCTGCCCAACTGGCCCGAGGCCGTGGTGGTGACCCTGGCCGCCGCGGAGCTCGGCGCCGTGGTGGTCCCGCTGAACCCGGGCTATACCTCCCGCGAGCTCCAGTTCATGCTCCGGAACTCCGAGGCCACGGTGGCCGTCACGCCGGAGCAGCATCGGGGCACGGACTACCTGCAGCTGTTCGAGAAGCTCCTGGTGGAGCTGCCCGCCCTGCAGTACCTGGTGACCGTGGGCGAGGAGGACCTCTGGTACGACGACCGGATCTTCCAGTTCGAGGACCTGATCTCCAGCGGCCGCGGCCGGTCCTGGAGCCCGGCGGAGACGGACGCGGACGAGCGGTTCGGCATCCTGTACACGCCCGGGACGACGGGGAAGCCCAAGGGCGTCGTCCTGAGCCACGGCAACCTGGTCCGAACGGCGCGGCGCACCGCGGGGGCTCTCTCCCTGGAGCCCGGGGACCGGACCCTGTGCTCCGTCCCCCTCTTCCACATCTTCGGCTTCGGCGCGACGCTGTTCACGGTGCTCTGCTCCGGCTCCTCCCTGGTGCTGCAGGAGCGATTCGACGCCGCCGGGGCCCTCGAACTCATGGAGAGACACCGGGTAACAGTGTTCCATGGCGTTCCGACGATGTTCGTGATGGCCCTGCGCGAGCCGGATCTCGAGGAGCGGGACCTGGACGCGCTCCGGACGGGCATCGTCGCCGGGGCCCCGGTGGACGAAGCGCTCATTCGCCGGGCCCGGGAGGAGATGGCGCCGGACCTCGAGATCGCCTACGGTCTGACCGAGACCTCGCCCACGGTGAGCATCACCCGCCCCTCGGACGACGAGGAGCGCCGGAGCACGACGGTGGGCCGACCCCTGGAGGGTGTGGAGGTCCGGGTGCTGGACGAGCAGGGAGAGGCGCTGCCTCGCGGCGAGACCGGCGAGATCGGCGTCCGGGGCTACAACGTCATGCTGGGGTACTTCCGGCAGCCCGGGGAGACCGCCGCCTCCTTCACGGAGGACGGCTTCTTCCGCACGGGGGACCTGGCGATTCGGGACGAGGACGGTTATCTCCGGGTGGTCGGTCGGAAGAGCGACGTCATCCTCCGGGGCGGCTACAACGTCCACCCCCGCGAGGTCGAGGATCACCTCCGCTCGCATCCCGCGGTCCTGGATGCCGTGGTCGTGGGCGTGCCCGAGGAAGTGCTCGGCGAGCTGGTCTGCGCCTGCGTGCACACCGTGGAAGGGGCCATCGTGAGCGAGGAGGAGCTCCGGGAGTACTGCGAGTCCGCACTGGCGGACTACAAGGTCCCGGATCTCGTCCGATTTTTCGACGAGCTTCCCCGGACGCCCGGGGGCAAGACCCGGCGCCAGGAACTGGCGCAGACGGTTCGACAGGAAGAAGAAGAGATAGACTGAGAGTCCGCTCGCATCGTCCCCTTCGGCCACGCCGGAGGCGAGATCGGGGGGCCTCTCGCCCGCGCCCCGCGCGGGTCTGCACGACGATACCAACGAACAGGCAGGCGAGAGGAACATGAACGAGCAATTCACACGCGCGCCGCACCACACCGACCGGAGCAGCGCTCCGTCGCCGAACGCGGCGCTCCTGATCGACTTCGACAACGTGACGATGGGGATCCGGTCCAACCTGGGCCAGGAGCTCCGTCAGCTTCTCAACTCCGACATCATCCGGGGCAAGGTCTCGGTCCAGCGGGCCTACGCCGACTGGCGCCGCTACCCGCAGTACGTGGTGCCCCTCTCCGAGGCGGCCATCGACCTGATCTACGCCCCGGCCTACGGCTCCTCGAAGAAGAACGCCACCGACATCCGGCTGGCCATCGACGCCCTGGAGCTGGTCTTCACCCGGCCGGAGATCGGGACCTTCATCCTGCTGTCCGGCGACTCCGACTTCTCGAGCCTCGTGCTCAAGCTCAAGGAGTACGGGAAATACGTGATCGGCGTCGGCATGCAGGAGTCGAGCTCCGACCTGCTGGTCCAGAACTGCGACGAGTACTACAGCTACGACAGCCTCTCCGGGCTCGTGACGGCCGACGAGATGGACACGAAGCGGCACGACCCCTGGGAGCTGACGGAGCACTCGATCAAGAAGATGGTGGAGCGAGACGACGTCATGCGCTCCGACCGCCTGAAGCAGGTGATGCTGGAGCTGGACCCGAGCTTCGACGAGAAGGAGATCGGGTACAGCAAGTTCAACCGCTTCCTCACCGAGGCCAGCTCCCGCGGCATCCTCAGGCTGCAGAAGATCGGCAACGGGCAGTACAAGGTGGGGCCGGGCTCCAGCGTCGACGTGGAGGCCCCCTCCGGCGGAGACGGCGGCCGGGAGCCGAGACAGACGCGGGAGAAGAAGCAGCCGGAGAAGAAGGCGAAGAAGGAGAAGAAGAAGGAGGACGGCGGAGCGCCCCCGCCCCGCGACCTGAGCGAGGAGGGCGGCGCGCCCGACCGGGAGCGCTCCGGCGACGGCGACGGAGGCGGCCGGAAGAAGAGCCGTCAGCGGACGACCGCGGCCTCGGCGGGCGACCGACCGGTGGTCGAGGCCGAGCAGCTCCGGGCCGGCTACGACCTCCTGCAGGAGGTCGTGGCGGACCTCTCCGGCGACGAGGGCCGGGTCCGCGACTCCGAGGTGAAGCGGGAGATGCTGAACCGGGACTCGTCCTTCGACGAGGGAGCCCTCGGGTTCAGCAAGTTCAGCCGATTCATCCGCCAGGCCCACGACGAGGAGGTCGTGGACATCACCAAGGACTCCGACGGCAACTACTACCTGCAGCCCGTCGGCGGCGCCGAGCAGGCGGCTCCCGAGCGCGAACCGCAGCCGGAGCCGGAGTCGAAGCCGGAGCCAGAGCCAGAGCCAGAGCGACAGCCCGAGCCGGAACCGGAAGCGGCCCGCCGGGAGGAGCCCGCCCCCGAACCGGAGCCCGAGCCGCAGCCGGAGCCCCGTGCGGAGGACACGGAGCAGGCGGAGGAAGAGCAGGAGGAGCCCCCGGAGCCGACGAAGCCGGTGGGAGGCCTCCGTCGCCGCCGGAAGAGCAAGGGGGAGGAGAAGTCCGGATCCGGGGACGAATCCTGGGTGCCGGGACCCGTGGACACGGGCGGCGGCGACGACGGTTCGAAGAGCTCGACCCCCGCGACGTCCGGAACGTCCGGCCGCGAGGAGTCGGACTCCGGGGCGTCAGGCCGGCGCGGCGTCGGACGCTTCCGCCGGGGGCGGAAGAGCGGAAAGGGGGAGAAGGAGGACGAGTCCGGGAGCGAGCCCACGCCCGGTCCGGTGAGCACCGGCTCCGGCGATGAGCAGGAGGACGATGCCGAGGAGGAGCCGCAGCCGGAGCCCTCCGCCACGGACGAGTCGGAGCGGGCCCCGGGCACCACGGACCGGGGGGGCACGGCGGCCGCTCGAGACGAGTCTCCCGCCCGAACGACCTCCGACGCCGACGCCGACGAGATCGTCCAGCACATGAGGGAGCGCTACTCCGGCGTCGGGGAGAAGACGGCGCAGAAGCTGGTGGACGAGTTCGGAGAGGACACCCTGTCGGTGATCGACGAGGACCCGCGCAGGGTGGAGAACCTCCTGCCGAAGCACCGGGCCGAGGCGGTTCTCCAGGCCCGGGCCGCGGAGCGGCAGAGCGAGAGAGAGGCGGGGGGCGACCGCGACTGACGGCGGCCGGACGGGGCGGCTCGCTGCGGCGTCCGCGCCGCGAGGGGTGAGAACGGGACCGGGAGGACGACCATAGAGTTCGGCGCGCTCTCGCTGCTCCCGCCGCTCCTGGCCATCGGCCTGGCGATCTACAGCCGCCAGGTCTACCTCTCCCTGGCCGCGGGCATCTTCCTGGGGTGGACGATCGTCGCCGGATGGAACCCGGCGGCGGGCTTCGCCGACACCGTGGAGGCCCTGGTCACCGTCGGGGGAGAGCCCGGCAACCTCCGGGTCCTGATGTTCACCTTCGCCATGGGCTCCCTCATCGCCGTCGTCCGCACCAACGGCGGAATCCGGGGCTTCGTCGACTGGCTGGAGAACCGGGAGTGGGTGACCACGGGACGGCGCGCCCAGGTGCTCGCGTGGATCGTGGGGCTCGTCATCTTCATCGAGTCCAACATCACGATCCTCGTCGCCGGCTCCGTCTCGCGCCCCCTCTTCGACCGCTTCCGCGTGGCGCGCGAGAAGCTGGCGTACATCATCGACTCCACCTCCGCCCCCATCTGCATCCTCATCCCTTTCAACGCCTGGGGAGCGTACGTCCTGGGGCTGCTGGGCGGGCTGGGTGTGGAGAACCCGGTGGGCGTCTTCGTGGCCAGCGTGCCGGTGAACTTCTACGCCCTGGCCGCCGTCGTCCTGGCCGGGATCACGGCCACCACGGGCCTGAACCTGGGCCCCATGGCCGACGCCGAGGAGCGGGCGTCCGAGGGTGAGCTCCACTGGGACCACGCCTCCGCCATGGCCGACCCGGACGAGATCGCCCCGGCCCCGCCGGACGGCATCCCCCATCGGGCCCTGAACATGCTGCTCCCGGTGATCGTGATGGTGGTGATGATGCCGGTGGCCATGTTCATCACCGGCGACGGGAGCCTGGCCGAGGGGTCCGGCACCACCAGCGTCTTCTGGGCGGTGCTGGCCGGGCTGGCCGCCGCGTGGATGCTGGCCCTGGGCCAGCGAATCCTCTCGGTGGAGACGCTGAGCGACTCCAGCCTCAAGGGGGCGAGCGGTCTCACCGGCATGGCGCTGGTCCTGCTCCTCGCCCTCACCCTGGGCGACGTCACCCAGCAGATGGGCACCGGCGAGTACGTGGCCGGCGTCGTGAGCGGGGCGCTCCCCCTCTACCTGCTGCTCCCCATGGCCTTCCTGGCCTCCGGGGGCATCGCCTTCGCCATGGGGTCGAGCTGGGGCACCTTCGCCATCATGCTCCCGGTGGTGGTCCCCATCGCCGGGTCGCTCTCCGTCTCGCTGCCGCCCTTCGTCGCCGCGGCGCTGGCGGGCGGCGTGTTCGGCGACCACTGCTCGCCGATCAGCGACACCACGATCATCTCCTCCATGGCGTCGGCCTCGGACCACATCGAGCACGTCCGGACCCAGCTGCCCTACGCCCTCACCGCCGGCTCCGTGGCCGCGCTGGGCTTCGGGATCCTGGGGGCGGTGCTGTAGGGGGCGGCAGGGGCCCGGTCGGGTGTCGGGCGCCCGGAACCCCGCGGCGGACGCGGGCCGCCCGCTCACCCGGTTCCGGCCGGCCGGCGCCCGCTCGCCCACCGGACGCCGAAGGCGACGAGCAGCGCCGCCGCGAAGGAGGAGACGACGAGGGGGCCCGTGGGCAGGTCGGTGCCGTAGGAGGCCAGGACGCCGGCCACCGCCGCCAGCGTGCCGGTGACCCACGCCACGGCCAGCAGGCGACCGGGCGAGCGGACGAACAGGAAGGCGATGACCGCCGGGATCACGAGGAAGCTGAACACCACCAGGACCCCGGCGATGGCCACCGACGACGTGACGACGACGCCGAACAGGGCGTAGAAGAGGAAGTCCCAGGCCCGCACCGCCCAACCCTCCCGCCGGGCCCGCTCCGGCTCCAGCGAGATGGTGAGGAAGCGGTCCCGGAGCAGCCAGTGGACGACGCCGAGGGCGGCGTACAGGAGGGCCGTCTTCATCACCGTGGGCCAGGTGACCCACAGCAGCGTCCCGGTGAGGAGCTCCTCCACGTGCTCGGAGCCGCGGGGCGCCTGCGCCGCCAGCAGGATCGTCCCGGCCGAGGCGACCACGTAGACGATGCCGATGATGGCCTCCTGGGTGATGTGCTCGTGGTCGATCCGGGAGACGCTGAACACGGCGGCGGCGATCAGGGTGGCCAGGAGGCCCACCAGGTAGGCTGCGGTCTCGGGGGAGACACCCAGGACGCCGGCCAGCCAGCTCCCGGGTCCGAAGCCCGCGGCGGTCCATCCCAGGGCCGCCACCTGGGCCAGGGCCAGGTCCACGAAGATGACGCCCCGGGCGATGATGTGGACGCCCAGGTAGCCGTGGATGCCCACCAGCACCAGGCAGGCCACCAGGGCCGGGAGCATGAGCTCCATCATCGGGCGCCCCCGGACCCGGAGTAGGCTTCGGCGAGGCGGCTCACCCACAGGTCGACCAGGTCGAAGTAGGTGTCGACGCCCTCGGCGCCGCCCACGTGCTCCGGCACGATGACGGCGACCCCTCCGGTGCGCTCCGCCACCCGGTTCACCTGCCCGCGGCTGAAGTAGTTGGCGGCCAGGAGCACCGGCAGCTCCTGGTCCCGGAGAAAGGTGATGACGCGGCCCACCTGGCCGGGCGTCGGCGGCACGCCGGGCTTCTCCTCCACGTAGATGGCGCAGGGGATCCGGAAGCGGTGACTGAAGTAGCTCCAGTTCTTGTGGTAGCACGCCAGGCTGCGTCCGCGGAACGGCGCGGCCTCGGCGAGCCAGCCGCCGAGCTGGTCCACCAGCGGGCGGCCGTCGATCTCCCGGCCCTCGACGAAGCTCCAGAACCGACCGTTCAGCGCCAGCTCCAGGAGGCTCTCCCGCCCCAGGAGGTCGATCATCCGGTCGCCGAAGGTCCGGGCGAGGATGCGGTCCTCGAAGTCCCGCGTCCGCCGTTCGTACCCGGCCGCGTTGTCCGGGTCCACCCTCCGGAGCCCCTCCAGGATGTTGCGGGCGATCTGCACGGCGTTCACCGGGTCGGTGTGGACGTGGGGGTTGCCGTAGATGTGGATGTCCCCCTCGGCGCGGGAGGTGGTCTCCGGGACGTCCAGCAGCCGGACGCCCGAGTACGCCACCACGTGGCCGGGCGCCCCCTCCAGGACCCGGGGGTTGTTGGCCCGGTCCAGGAGTCCCGGCACCCAGACTTCCAGGTCGAGACCCGTCGTGACGAACAGGTCGGCCCGGGAGATGGCCCGGGCGAAGCTGGGACGGGGGGTGACGAAGTGTGGATCCTCGTCGCCGCGGGCGATGGCCTCCACCCGGGCCAGGTCGCCGGTGATCTCCCGGGCGATGGCGGCGTAGGTGGGCAGCGTCGTCACCACCCGCACCGTCTCCTGCTCCTGGTGCGGCGGCCCGGCGGGCCCGGCGACGGACCCGAGGACCGCCGACGGGAGCGCCACCATCGCGGCCAGGACGAAGACGAGTGGAATCGGAGTACGCGCGTGCCGTCTCGTGTCGTGTCTCATCTCAGTACGTCTCGTGCTTGTGGGGACCGGCAGCCCAGACCACCTGGAAGAGCAGCGTGTGACCGTCGGACCCGACGTCGGGATGGAGCCAGTTGTACTGGAGCCGGAGCCGCACCCACTCGCTCTGCCACCAGCTCACGCTCGGCGCGAGCTGCAGCAGGGTCCCCGGCCCGTCGCCGTAGCCGTCCACCCAGTCTCCCCGCGCGCCGAGCGTCCAGCTCCGGTCCAGCCGCAGGTTGGCCTGGAGGTACCCGCCGTGCCCGGTCTCGGAGAGGGCGCCGGTCTCCCGCTCGGCGAAGAACCACTCCGACTTGAGCTGCAGGTCCCGGTACCGGCCCCGCGACGGCGGTCGCCACCGGTAGGAGAGGTCCAGGCCCAGCAGGCGCGACTCGAGGTCCGACCCGTCGTTCTCGCCGTAGACGCCGGTGGCGCCGACCTGGAGGTAGCTGGCCGGGCCCAGGTCGATGAAGCTCCGGTAGCGCGCCAGGTAGCTGAGGTCGCCCTCCTCGCCGAACAGGGGCGTGTTGTCGGCACGGGCCGCCTCCAGCGTGAGGGTCTGCCCGGCGGGGCCCAGCGCGAAGGACGGGAGGGTGAGGCCGACGCCCGGCTGGATCAGCCCCTCGCCGAGGAACGTGGTCGCCGCCAGGGGACGGTCCACCTCGAACAGGGCGTGGGTGTGCCAGCGGTTGTAGAGGCCGAGCTCCTGGCGGAACTTGCCGATCCGGGCCCCGAATCCCCCCGGGAGCCCCACCCAGTACATGTACGCCTCCTCCACGTCGACGCCGGCCGCGTGCTCCTCCTCGCCCCCCTCGCCCTCCTCGTGGGGGAGGCCCGCGATCTCCAGCTCCTCCTCCCGGACGGCGTAGACCTTCATGCGGGTGTAGGGGTCCAGGGCTGCCTGCAGCGACAGCTCCACGCCCCGGGGCGTGGCCGTCACCTCGTCGCCGGCACCACCCGGGTCCAGGGCGCTGGCGACGAAATCGCCGGTGACGCTGATCTCCGGGTTCAGCGCCTGCAGGCTGCGGGTGCGGCTGGTCCCGCCGCCCCCGGTGTCCGGCCTCTCGGACGCCGCCTCCTTCGCGGCCGCTCGGGCCGCCTCGCGGAGATCGGCCCGGGCGTCGCCGGGCGGAGCCGCCCTCTCCGCCCCGGCGGCGTCGAGGCTGTCGAGGGTCGAGCGCAGGGTGCGGACCTCCGCCTCCAGCCGGTCCAGCCGGTCCAGGATCGAGTCCGGGACCGCCGCCACGGTGTCCGGGGGAGCGGGGGAGACGCTGTCGGCCTCCTGCGCGGCCCCCGCGGGTCCGGGACGGACGGCGTGGGCACAGAGCAGGCCGAGGGCGAGGAGAACGAGGCGCGGCACCGCGCGCCGACTGCGGGCGTATGTCATGGGACCTCCGGGAGGAACGGGCGACGGTGCCGGCCGAGGCCCGAGCTCGTAGCCCGGGCTGCGATCGGGGACTCACCGTCGATGTCCGGGCGCCCCGCGGTGGGGACGGCCGGGGAAACGGGCGAGGTTCAGCCCGCGGCGGGAGGTCCTCTCGGTTCCGGAAGGGTTCGGGACGGCGTGGTGGGAGCGTCCGAGGTCCGGCGGGCGGGACCCGTGCTCGCCCGGTCGGCGCCGAGCTCGACGCCGGGAGGCTCCGACGGGGCCGTGGCCCCTCCGCTCAGGAGCCGGCAGGCGAGATGGTCGTGGCCCACGCCGCAGCGTGACGGGTCGTGGCTCGCCTCGACCTGCGGCCGGTGGTCGGCCGGTGCCGCGTCGAGCAGGGGCACGGCCGCGCCGCCGGCGGACAGGAGGGCCGCCAGGAGGAGGGCGACCGGACGGCGTGCGACGGATCTTCGAATCATGCCGTAAGATACCGAACGGCGTCGCGGTCGGCAACGATCACCCCCGTGACGCAGGGGAGAACGGCGTCCGGTGGTCCTCCTCAGGCCGGGAGGGCCAGCCAGGCCGCCAGCACCGCCGCGCCACCGAGGAAGGTGCTCACCACGGCGTGCACGCGCAGGCGGTCCAGCCGGGCGTGGCCGTCGTTCGAGAGCGCGGCCGCCCGGTACACTTCGTCCCCGATCTCACACCGGGGGAGGAAGTCCATGGCCACGTGCAGGAAGATGCCCGCGGCGAAGCCGAACACGGCGCCGCTCAGCATCGGGTCGTCGGGAAGCTCCAGGAGGCCGACGGGGAGGGCGGTGAGCCCCACGCCGCACGCCGGGACCAGCAGGACGCTGGTACGACGGCCGGCGCGGGAGAGGCGGTGCGAGGCGGCGTAGCCGGCCGGCGCCTTGTGCGAGACGATGGAGAGGCCGAGCACCGCCCCCAGCTCCGGCAGCGTGTTGTACACGAGCCCGATGATGGCCCCGGCCGAGAGGGCGTGGGCGCCCAGCTCCACGGCCGCCGCGTCGTACTCGATGCCCGCGTGGGTGAGGCGGTGGCCCACGGTGTGCCCCGCGAAGCCGGCGAGGATGCCCAGGGCGAGGCCGAAGCCGCCCACCGCGGCGCTCCCCTGCCCCAGGGCCGGCGGCACGAGGAAGACGGCCGCGGAAGTGATCATGGCACCGCTGGCCAGCCCGTATCCCCACACCAGGTACCGGGGATGCCGGTGCTCGGCGGCCCGGCTCCCCACGGGGATCATGCCGGCCATGGCGACGAAGGCCGTCCACGAGATGACGAGGAGCTTCCCGAGCCCGGCCAGGGCGGCGGGCACCGACAGCAGGGCCAGGAGGACGAGGGAGGCCATTCCGAGCCGCGAGAACCTGGCTCGGTCCGGGCCGGCGTCGTCTCGCTGAACGGTGTGCACGGGGTCTCCTGGGCGAACGAGTGAGCGGACGAGCGGCGCAGGGCCCCGGCCGCGAGCGCCGGGATGGAGACGCGGGACGGCGCGGGCGACGGTCGCTGCGCCCGCCCGCAACGAAGATGCAGGGGACGTGCCCCGCCGCCTGCTCTGGCGCGGGTCCTGCACGTCCCTGTGGCCGCACTCGACGGCGCAGACGACACCGGACGGGAGAGGATCATGCCGACGGTTCGCGTCACCAGAAAGGTTCACTTCTCCGCGGGACACCGGCTGGCCAGGCCGGGACTCAGCGACGAGGAGAACCGGGAGCTGTACGGGGCGTGCAGCAACCCCGCCGGTCACGGACACAACTACGACCTCGAGGTGACGGTGCGGGGAGAGGTGGATCCCGACACCGGCTACGTGATCGATCTGAAGCGGGTGAAGGAACTGGTCCACCGCGCCGTCGTCGACGACGTGGATCACGCCAACCTGAACGTGGACGTGGAGTGGATGGAGGGCGTGATCCCCACGGCCGAGAACCTGGTCGTCCGGATCTGGGACCGCCTGGAGGGCAACCTGGACGGTGCCGAGCTCGTATCGCTGAAGCTGTGGGAGACGGAGCGCAACATGGTGGAGTACCGCGGTGAGTGACGGAGAGCCGGACCTGAGCCAGGTCTCCTTCCGGGACCTGGTGCGGGAGCAGCTCCGGCGCCTGGGTGAGGATCCCGACCGATCGGGCCTCGAGCGGACGCCGGAGCGCGTGGAGGAGTCCCTGGAGTTCCTGACCCGCGGCTACGACATGACCGTGGAGGAGGCGTTGGGAAACGGCGTCTTCCAGGAGCCCCACGACAGCATGGTGCTGGTCAAGGACGTGGAGCTGTACTCCCTCTGCGAGCACCACATGCTCCCGTTCTTCGGGAAGGCGCACGTGGCCTACATCCCCGACGGGAAGGTGGTGGGCCTGAGCAAGATCCCCCGCGTCGTGGACGTTTTCTCGCGGCGCCTGCAGATCCAGGAGCGGCTCACCGAGGAGATCGCGGAGGCCCTGCAGGAGGAGCTGGAGCCCAGCGGCGTGGGCGTGGTGGTGGAGGCCTACCACCTGTGCATGATGATGCGCGGCGTGGAGAAGCAGAACAGCAAGACCATCACGAGCGCCGTCCGCGGCACCTTCCGGGACGACCAGAAGACGCGGGACGAGTTCCTGGGACTGGTGCTGTCGCCGCAGTTCATCTCGTGAGCGAGCGGTTCCTCGAGGGCGTCGACGCCCTGGTGACCGGCGCCAGCCGCGGCATCGGCCGCCACGTCGCCCTCTCCCTGGCGGAGGCCGGCGCCGGGGTGCTCCCGGTCTCCCGCGGCGGTCCCGGGCTGGAGGAGGTCGCCCGCCGCTGCGGCCGGGAGGCGCTGACCGCCGACCTGACCGACGACGAACAGATCCGGGCCCTCGTGGAGGAGGTGCGCCGTCGCCTCGGAGGCCCGCCGCACGTCCTGGTCAACAACGCCGGCGTCTTCGACCTGGCCGCGGCCCACGAGACCCCGACGGAGGTCCTGGACCGTCACCTGTCACTCAACCTGCGGGCGCCGGCCCTCCTGACCCGGGAGTTCCTCGGCGCGATGCGGGAGCGAGGCGACGGCCACCTGGTGCACCTGGGCTCGGTGGCCGGCCGACGCGCCCTGCCGGGCAACGCCGCGTACTCGGCCTCCAAGTTCGGCCTCCGGGGCCTGCACGAGGTGCTGCGGGTGGAGCTGCAGGGCTCCGGCGTGTGCAGCACGCTGCTCGAGCCCGGGGCCGTGGACACGGCGGCCTGGGACGACCTGGAGGAGCGTCTCGGGGACGATCTCCCGGCCCGCGAGGCCATGCTGGCACCGGGCCAGGTGGCCCGGGCCGTCGCGGACGTGCTCCGGATGGGGCCCTACGGGCGGGGAGGCTCCCCGGACAGCCTCTCCCTCGAGCCGTAGCCTCGGCCCGCAGCCTCCCTCGACCGGAGCGATCGGCCCCATGCAGATCGAGCTGAGCGAGATCCTGACCTGCCCCGACTGCCGATCTCCCCAGGGGCTCATCGTCCTGGTGGACGAGCTCGACGACGAGGGCCGCGTGCGGGACGGCGACCTGGGCTGCTCCCGCTGTCAGCGCCGGTATCCCATCCGGGACGGCGTGGTGGATCTCCTGGGCGGAGGCGGCAGCGGGGAGCCCGAGCGCGTCGCCGAGGGCGACGGCGGGCGCCCGTCGCCGCGGGAGCTGGCCGCGGAGATCGGAGGGCTCCTGGACCTGCGGAGCGCCAGTGGCCCCGTGGTCCTGGGACACGGGCTCGCGCCGGCGGCGGGCCCCCTGGCCGGGCTGCTGGAGGGCGTCTCCCTCCTGGCGCTGGCCGAAGAGGCCGGGGACGGCGCCGCCGACTCCTGGACCCTGGTCCTCGCCCCGGCCGGCCGGCTCCCCCTCCTCCCCGGCAAGGCGGAGGGCGTGGCCCTGTGGAAGCCCGGCGCCGGGGCCCTGGAGGACGCCCGCCGCGCGCTGTCGCCGGGCGGGCGGCTGGCCCTGCTCCGCCCGGACGAGGACGCCCGGCGCGATCTGGAGGGCTCGGGCCTGGAGGTGCTGGCCTCCGAGGAGCGGGCCGCCGTGGCCCGACGATCCGGATAGCCGCACCCGGGAGACGGCCGCCGGCGGAGCTCCAACGCTCCGCACCGAACGGGGATAGCCGCCGCATTGCAGGGCCGGGTCGTCCTGTCTACCTTCGACTCACCCATGCGGATCGACACGCGCGCCTTCGGGATCGCCGGCGGGACGCTCGCCGTCGTCTGCCTGCTGGGGGGAACGGCGCTCTGGCTGATGGGAGGGCGAGAGCCCGGCGCGCTGGCGCCGCTCGGATCCGTACTCTTCGGCTATTCGGCGAGCGTGGTCGGCGCCGTCGTCGGGTCGCTCTGGGCCTACGCCTACGGGTTCCTGATCGCCGCGGGCTTCGCGTTCGTCTACAACCTGGCCCTGGCTCCGGCCGCACCGCCCCCGACCGAGTAGCGGCCGGAGACGACGAGAGGAGGTCCTTCGGGTGTCCTGGTGGAAGTTCTGGTCCGACGAGGAGGACGAGGCGGCCTCGCCCGACTACTACGAGGAGGGCGTGCAGCTCGCCCGTCGGGAGAAGTATCACGAGGCCCTGACCTCCTTTCGCCTGGCCCTGCGGGAGTCGCCGGAGAACGTGGCCGCCATGGAGCAGATGGCGGTGGTCTACACCCGCATCGGGATGACCGACGAGGCCATCAAGACCTACCGGCGGGCCCTGGAGGCCGACGCCGAGAGCCCGGGCTCCCACTACGGGGTCGCCTACCTGTACCTGGACCGGGGGCAGGAGGAGGCGGCGCGCCGCCACCTGGAGGCCTTCCTGGAGAATCCCCCGGACGAGCCGCAGGCGAACGAGCACGTGCGTCACGCCCGGGAGACGCTGGAGGAGCTGCGGGGAGAGCAGCCCAGCGGAACGGGCCGGGGAGGCTCGCCCGACGCGTCTGCCGGTGAGGGCCCGGACCGTGGCTGAGTACGGAACGCCCGGCAGGAGAGAGGCCGGGGGCCCGGCCGACTTCGAGCCCGGCACCCTGGTGGACCTCTTCCTCCGGGGGCTGCGCGACTACACCCGGGAGGACGCCCTCATGTGCCGGGGGGAGGCGGGGGAGTGGGACTGCTTCTCCCGGACGGAGATCGGGGAGCGGGTGCGGCGGATCGCCCTGGCGCTCCGCTCCCTGGGCCACGAGCGGGGCGAGCGGGTGGCCATCGTCTCCGACACGCGGCTCGAGTGGGCGCTGGCCGACTACTCGCTCATCATGTCCGGCCTGGTGAGCGTCCCCGTCTACCCGTCCCTTCCCGCCAGCGGCCTCCGCCACATCCTCTCGGACTCCGGCGCCCGCGCGGCTTTCGTCGAGGACGAGGAGCAGCTCCGGAAGGTGCGCGAGGTCCGCGAGGAGCTGCCGGAGCTCGAGAGGCTCTACACCCTGGAGCCCACCGGCGCCACGGTTCCGGGGATGGAGGTGATCGGGCTGGACGAGCTGGAGCGGCGCGGCGGCGAGGCGCCGGCGGAGCTGGCCGACAGCTACGAGGAGTACGCCCGGCAGACGGAGCCCGGGGATTTGGCGACCCTGATCTACACGTCGGGCACCACGGGCCAGCCCAAGGGCGTCATGCTCACGCACGCCAACTTCTACAGCAACGTCCTCCAGAGCTGGCGCGTGCTCCAGATCGGCCCGGAGGACGTCGTCCTCTCGTGGCTCCCCCTCTCGCACGTCTTCGAGCGGACCGCCGGGCACTACATCATGTGGAAGTCCGGCGTGCGGATCGCCTACGCCGAGTCCGTGGACACCGTGGCGCGGGACATGACCGAGGTCCGCCCCACCCTGATGACCGGCGTCCCGCGTTTCTACGAGAAGATCCTGGAGCGGGTGGTGGAGGCCGCGGAGGAGTCCGGCGGGCTGCGGGAGGCGATCTTCCGCTGGGCCCGGGGCGTGGGCGAGGAGCGGGTGAACCGGGAGCAGGGGGAGCGCCCGGTGGGTCCGCTGCTCCGGCTGAAGTGCGCCGTGGCCGATCGTCTGGTCTTCCGGAAGCTGCGGGAGCGGGTGGGAGGACGCGTGCGCTACTTCGTGAGCGGAGGCGCCCCGCTCCCCGTGGAGGTCGCCCGCTTCTTCCACGCCGCCGGCATCCCGGTGCTGGAGGGCTACGGCCTCACCGAGGCGTCGCCCGTGGTGGCCGTCAATCCGCCGGACGGTGTGCGGCTCGGCTCCGTTGGGCCGCCGGTACCGGGCACCGAGGTGGAGATCGCCGAGGACGGCGAGCTCCTGTGCCGGGGGCCGCAGGTGATGAAGGGGTACTACAACCTGGAGGAGGAGACGGAGGCGACCCTCACCGACGACGGGTGGCTCAAGACCGGCGACATCGCCTCCATCGACGACGACGGCTACCTCCGCATCACCGACCGCAAGAAGGAGATCATCGTCACCTCCTACGGGAAGAATCTCGCCCCGGCTCCCGTGGAGAACGCCATCCGCCAGTCGGAGCTCGTGGACCACGCGGTCATGATCGGAGACGGGCGCAAGTTCCCGGTGGTGCTGGTGGTGCCCGCCTTCGGCCCGCTCCGGAAGTGGGCGGCCCGGGCGGGGGTGGACGGCGACAGGGACGACGGGGAGCTGGTGGCCGACGAGCGGGTGCGCCGCCGCTTCGAGGAGGTCGTGCGGGAACGGACCGACCCGTTCGACGAGCACGAGCAGCCCAAGGAGGTCCTGCCGCTGGCCGCCGAGTTCACGGTGGAGGGCGGAGAGCTCACGCCCACGATGAAGGTCAAGCGGCGGGTCGTGGAGGAGCAGTACGCGGAGGAGATCGACGGCCTGTACCGCGAGGCGGACCGCGAGCACGAGGCCGAGGAGCGGGAGGCGGCCGGCGGGGAGAGGGGCGGCGGAGACGCCCGGTGAGCGGCGACTCGGCCGAGCCAGACGTCGGCGTCGAGGTGTACGTCGTGCTCGTCACGGGGCCGGACCGTGAGAGCCTGCTGCGGCTGGGCCGGCGCCTCGTGGAGGAGGAGCTGGCGGCCTGCGTGAACGTGACCGAAGGCGTCCGGTCCGTGTACCGTTGGCAGGGCGAGGTCCACGAGGAGGACGAGGGCCTGGCCCTGGTGAAGACCACGCGCGGCCGGCTCGACGACCTGGAGGCCCGCGTCGTGGAGCTCCACCCCTACGACGAGCCCGAGTTTCTCGCCCTGTCCGTGGACGAGGGAGCCCGCTCCTACCTGGACTGGGTGGCGAATTCGGTCACACCGACGGCGACCTGATGGGAGCAGAGACCACCGAAGAGGACGCGACGGGTTCCGAGGGGCAGTCGGAGCAGGACGACGAGAGCGAGCTGTACCGCCGCGCCCGTGAGCACGCCGAACGCGGCGAGCTCAGGACGGCCGTGGACCTGTACACGGAGCTCCTGCTGCACGAGCCCGATCACCTCCGCGCCCGGAACAACCTGGGCTACGTGTACGACCGCCTGGGGGAGACCGAGCAGGCCCTGCAGGAGTACCGGGCTGCGCTGGAGATGGACCCGGACAACGTGCAGCTCCTGACCAACGTGGGGGCGTCGCTGGGGGCCCTGGGCCGGTTCGAGGAGGCCGAGGAGCACCTGGAGCGGGCCCTGCAGCTCGATCGCCGGAGCCCCGACGCCCTCCTGAACCTGGGCCTGGTCTACTACCGGAAGGGACTGTACGAGAAGGCCACCGAGTCGCTCCGGGACGCCATCGACGAGGACCCGGAGAACGGGATGGCCCACTTCTACCTGGGCGAGTCCTACAACCGGCTGGGGCGCGTCGAGGAGGCCATGGAGGCCCTGGAGGAGGCCGTCCAGCTGGATCCCGAGAACGACAGGGCCTACTACACGCTGGGGATCCTGTACGACCGAAAGAAGCAGCCCCAGCGGGCGTCGGAGCTCTACCGGAAAGCCCGCGAGCTGTCGGACGACTGAGAGATACCGGCCGTACCGGGGCGCCGATCAGGGCGCCACGAGCAGATAGCCACTGGCGGGCACCGCGCCCGCACCCCGTCCCACCCGGCCGGAGGCCGGAAGCACGCGGAACGCGGCCGAGGAGTCCGCGCCGGAGGCCGGCAGCGAGTCGCCCTCCGGAACCCGCCACTCGTCCGCTGCGTCCCGGCCGGAAGCGCCCGGGAAGGTCCACGCCCCCGGCCCCCGGGCGGTGTCCGGGAGCGAGGAGGGATCCAGCGAGCTCAGGGCGCCCTCGCCGTCCCACGCCCAGCCGCGGCTCCAGGGCCTGTCGGTCCCCTCGTCCAGGACGAGCAGCCCGCGGCCGTCTTCACCGGACAGGAGCAGTGTCCGGACCGGGCCCGCTGGCCCCGGGCCGCCCGGAAGGCGCTCGAAGCGCAGCACCGCGGCGATGACGCCGGCCACGGCGCTGTCGGCGTCCGGCGCCAGGAGGCTGCCCCGCCGCAGGCGCTGGTCCGCCCCCGTCGCGCCCCGCCAGGAGGCCAGCTCCCGATCCAGCCGGAGCCGCACCCGGCCGTTCCCCACGTCCAGCGATGAGAGCCGTCCCCCGGGATCCACGGACAGGCGCAGGCCGGGGGCGGGAAGCGGCCGCCAGGCCGCCGGGGCCACCGGAAGGGTGTCGTCCACCGCCAGGACGGCCCGGGCGGTGTCCCCGTCGAGCCGCCAGCCCCGGTACATGCGGACCAGGTCTCCGGAGGCGCCGGTCCAGTTCTCCATCCACAGCACGCCGGACGGCCGCCCTCCGCCGGCGGTCCAGGCCAGCACGGTCACGTACCGGGCAGGCGGCAGGGAAGGGGCGGCCGTCGCCGCGGACTCCGGGGCAGGCGCGTCCGGCCTCCGCGGGGCGTCGCCGCAGGCCAGCAGGACGGGGGCGATCAGGAGGGCCACGAGGACCGGGAGCGACGTGCTCTTCGGGTCGTCTGTCATGCTGCCGGGCGGCCTCCTATGTTGGCCCGAGCGAGAAAAGGATCCACCCGAGGCGGAGCGGCGATGAAGCTACACACGCAGATATCGATCGCGCTCGTGGCCGGGGCCCTCGCGGGACTGGCTTCAAACTATTTCGGCATCGGCTGGCTGCAGTCCACCCTGGTGGCCATCGAGCCCATCGGGACGGCCTGGATCGACCTGATCACCATGGTGGTGGTTCCGCTGGTCGTGGCGAGCCTCGTGGTGGGAACCGCCAGCCTCGGAGACATGACCAAACTGGGCCGGCTCGGCGGCAAGACCGTGGCCTTCTACCTGGTGACCACCGCCATCGCCGTCACCATCGGCCTGGTCCTCTCCAACGTGATCGTCCCCGGTGGGCGGATCGATCCGGCGACGCTGGAGAGCCTGCGGAACGCCTACATGGACGAGAGCGCCCAGCAGGTCCAGACCGCCCAGGCGCAGGACACCGGCATCGTCGACATGCTGCTCGGCATGATCCCCCGCAACCCGGTGGCGGCGCTCACCGAGATGCGGATGCTCCCCATCATCATCTTCTCGATCTTCCTCGGCGCCGCCGTGTCGGTGCTCCCCGAGGACACGGGCGGCTCCACGGTGATCAGCTTCTTCGACGGCATCAACGAGGCGTCGATGAAGATGGTCCACTGGATCATGAAGCTCGCCCCGTACGCCGTCTTCGCCCTCATCGCCGCGGTCGTGGCCCAGTTCGGCCTCGAGGTGCTGCAGAGCCTGCTGGTCTACTGCGCCGTGGTGATCGGAGGCCTGGTCCTCCACCTGCTCATCACCTACACCAGCGCGCTCAAGTTCCTGGCGAAGGTGGATCTGAGCGAGTGGTTCAAGCGGATCCGCGAGGTGCCGCTCATCGCCTTCTCCACCTCCAGCTCCAACGCCACCCTGCCCGTGACGATGGAGACGGCCGAGGAGGAGCTGGGCGTGAGCCGGGAGTCCTCCAGCTTCGTCCTGCCGCTGGGGGCCACGATCAACATGGACGGGACCGCGCTCTATCAGGCGGTGGCGACGATGTTCATCGCCCAGGTCCTGGTGGGGCAGCTGGCGCTCACCGCGCAGATCGGGATCGTTCTCACGGCGACGCTGGCCTCCATCGGGGCCGCCGGCGTTCCCTCGGCGGGGATCATCATCCTGGTGATCGTCCTCACCCAGGCGCTGCCGGCGGGCGTGGACCCGGCGGCGGGCATCGCCCTCATCTTCGGCGTGGACCGCATCCTGGACATGTGCCGGACGGCGCTGAACGTCACCGGCGACCTGACGGCGGTCTCCGTCATCGCCGTCTCCGAGAACGAGACGCTGACGGTGGACGCGCCGCGGAAGCCCTCGGAGGCGCGCTCGGCGGCCTGAGCTGTCCTGATCGGAGGGCGGCTGGCGGCTAGTAGTCCGCCAGCCGGTCGTCCAGGGCGTCCATCAGCCGACGGACCCGGCGCCGGTTCACGCCGAAGTCGGCGTTCCCCACGCGGGCGGCGGACCGGGCCTCCACCCGGGTGAAGCCGTTCTCGTCCAGGCTCACGTCCACCTCCAGGTCGTCGACGAACCCGAAGACCAGGGAGCTGCACTCCACCCGGATCCGGCCCTCCTGTCGGTCGGCCTCCACCAGATCCCACCGCGAGTGGGACCGGATCTCCTCCCCCAGCGCGTCCCAGACCCGGAGGTACGGCACCTGGAGGCGCCGCCCGGAGGGACCGTCCTCGTCGCGGGTGTCCGCCTCGTTCTCGGTCAGCCAGCGCAGCATGCTCCCGCACTTCGTTGGTCGTTCCGTGCCGGTCGATTCGGGCCCGCGCGGACCGCCCCCACGGCGCCGGTCGGCCGGTTGCCGCCCGTGATCGTCACGGGTACGTTGCCGGCGAGAATCGGCCCCCGGAGCCGCGGCGACCGCAGCGCGCCCCGGCCGGGTTCCTCAGCGACCTGTCGCCGGCGCGGCCGTCCGCGCTCCTCACGTCCGTCGGACCGCCGATCCTGGTCCACTGGCTCCGCAATACACGCGACCCCAACCACCCATGCAAGCCATCGTCCCCCTCGCCGGAATGGGCACGCGCCTCCGTCCCCTGACCCACTCGCGCCCGAAGCCGCTGGTGCGCGTCGCCAACCGGCCCGTGCTGGCCCACGTCATCGAGAGGCTCCGGGAGGAGGGCGTGGACGAGATCATCGGCATCACGGGGTACCGGAAGGAGCAGATCGAGGAGTTCTTCGAGGACGAGTATCCCGACCTCGAGACGCACTTCGTGGAGCAGGAGCGTCAGATCGGGACCGCCGACGCCATCGGCCTCGCCCGGCCGTACGTGGACGGACCCGTGCTCATCGTCTTCGTCGACACCCTCTTCGACGCCGATTTCGACGTGATCCGGGAGCGTCCGGAGGCCGACGGCGTCATCTGGGCGTACCGCGTCGACAACCCGGAGGAGTTCGGCGTCGTGGTGACCGACGAGGGCGGGTACATGCAGCGCATCGACGAGAAGCCCCGGGAGCCCGTCTCCGACCTGGCCAACATCGGGGTGTACTACATCCGGGACCCGGAGCTGATGTTCGAGGGGATCGACGAGGTCATGGCGGGGGACCCGCACATGGGCGAGTACTTCCTCACCGACGCCTTCCAGTACATGATCGACCACGGCGCCGACCTGTACACGGCCTCGGTGGACGGATGGTGGGACTGCGGCAAGCCGGAGACGATCCTGGAGACGAACCGCGTGCTCCTGGAGAGGGGCGAGTCCAGCGAGCCCGAGGGCCGGGGGCTGACGGTGAACCACCCGGTGCGCGTGGCGCCGGACGCCACGGTGGCGGGATCGGAGATCGGCCCGAACGTGGCCGTCGCCTCCGGCGCCGAGGTCCGGGACTGCCGGCTGCGGGACTGCATCGTCGGGGAGGACTCCCGCCTGGTCGGATGCGACCTGAGCGACTCCCTGATCGGGGACCACGTGGACGCCGAGGGGGTTACGGGCCATGCGCACCTCGGGGACCACTGTCGGGTGTACGGGAGGTGACAGGGTGACCGGCGACGGGACGGAGGCGGCGGACCTGATCTACGACTGGAACCGGCGTCCCGGCAGCTACGACTACTCGGACGTCGAGGTGGAGCTGGCGGACGAGACGCTGCGGGACGGCCTCCAGAACCCCTCCGTCCGGGACCCGGGGATCGACCAGAAGCGTCGCCTGCTGGAGCTCATGGTGGAGCTCGGCGTCCACTGCGCCGACATCGGCCTGCCCGGGGCCGGCCCGCGGGCCGAGGAGGACACCCGGGCCCTGGCCCGGCAGATCGCCGACGGCGGCCTGCCCATCGACGCCTACTGTGCCGCCCGCACCGTCCGGGCCGACATCGCGCCCATCGCCGACATCGCCGAGGAGACCGGCGTGCCCATCGCCGCCGCCACCTTCATCGGCAGCTCGCCCATCCGCCAGTACGCCGAGGGATGGGGGAGGGAGAAGCTGCTGGACGCCACCCGGGAGGCCGTGACCTACGCCGTGGACCGGGGGCTCGACGTGATGTACGTCACGGAGGACACGACGCGCTCCCGCCCCGAGACGCTCCGCCAGCTGTACACGGCCGCCGTGGAGTGCGGCGCCCGGCGGATCTGCCTGGCCGACACCGTGGGCCACGCCACGCCCCACGGGGTCCGGCAGCTCGTCCGCTTCGCCCGGGAGCTGGAGGAGGAGTGGGACGAGTCGGTGAAGATCGACTGGCACGGCCACCGGGACCGCGGGTTCGGGCTCCCCAACGCCCTGGCCGCCATCGAAGAGGGGGCGGATCGGGTCCACGCCACGGGCCTCGGAATCGGGGAACGGGTGGGCAACGTGGAGATGGATCTCCTGCTCGTAAATCTGAAGCTGCTGGGGATGCACGACCGCGACCTCTCCCGGCTCACCGACTACTGCGAGCTCGTGGCCGAGATGTGCGACGTGGAGATCGGCCACGACTACCCCGTATTCGGAGAGGACGCGTTCCGCACCGGCACCGGGGTGCACGCCGCCGCGATCATCAAGGCGAAGAAGAAGGGAGATCGGTGGCTCGAGGACAGGGTGTACAGCGGCGTGCCGGCCTCCCAGTTCGGCCGCCGTCAGCGGATCGAGATCTCGCCGGTCTCGGGCAAGAGCAACGTCCGGTACTGGCTCGAGGAGCACGGGTACGACGGGGAGGACGAGGAGCTGGTGGACGCGCTCTTCGACCTGGCGAAGCAGAGCGATCACACGCTCAGCCGCCGGGAGATCGAGCGGGAGATCGAGCGTGCACGGGCCGGGAGGGCCTCCTGAAGCGCGGCGTTCTTCTTGCTGCTCTCCTGGCCCTGGCCGTCCCGTCCGCCGCCCGGGCGCAGCAGGGCGCCGGCGGCGTGCCGAGCCTGCCCGGCGGGGTGCCCGTCGTGCTGCTGCCCGTGCAGTCGGCGGCGCCGCTCCCGTCGGGGGCGTGGCCGGCCGGAGCCTCCAGCCGAGGTGCCCTGCTCGAGCAGGTGAACGCGGAGATCCAGTTCGCCTTCGAGGAGCTGGGCCCCGGTGCCGCCGACTGGCACACTCCGCAGGAGATCGTGGACCTGGCGGCCCGGAATCCCACGCTGGGCGTGGAGCCCCGGCGGGTGGCCGCCTCGCTCCTGCAGGGAACCGTGAAGGGGGACCGGGTTCCGGCGCCCCTGCACGGACAGCTCCGGAGGATCTCGGCGCTGTTCGACACGCGGTACATGATGGTTCCGCTGACGCTGGGGTGGGAGCCCGACTCGACGGCGGCGAGCGCCGGCGATACGACCCCGTCCCCGGACTCGGCTGCGGGACCGGGAGGGGCGGAGGCAGGTACCACAGGCCGGGCCGCGCTGGACATGGCGCTGGTGGACATCCGGAGGGGCCTGGTCATGTGGCGCGGCACGCTCTACGGCGGGCGCGCCCCCCGGGACTCGCCGGCCCTGCTGGCCACCCTGGCCGCGCGGCTGGCCGAGGGGGCGGCGCCCTGACCGTGTTCCCCGGAACGATGTTCTCTCGAACTCGAATCGACGGCGGACGGCGCACCACGGATGCGAATCATTCCGACAGCTCTCCAGCGAACCCGCGACTGGGCCCGCCGATGGACTGACCCGAGCGCGGGTGTCCTCCCCGCGTCCCCCGGCAGGGTCACGGCGGTCGTCGGGGTCCTGGCCGTTCTGCTGGCCGCCGTGGGGTGCCAGCCCGAGCAGGAGCTCGAGCTGCCCGCCCCGTCGGAGCTCGAGGGCCTGTACGGCGAGCGCACCGAGGTCGGCCTCGAGGGCAACGTGGTGGACGTCGAGGCCACCCAGGACCCCGACCAGCTGCGCCGCGGCGGCAGCCTGTGGGCACGGGTCGGGCCCTACATCTACGCCTTCTCGCCCCAGACCCAGGAGATCTTCCAGGAGTGGAACGGCGTGGCGGCGGTGCGCGTCCGGACGGTCACGCCGGACGGCACCGAGATCGCCCGGGCCATGCTGCGCCGCGACGAGCTCACGAGCGTGACCTGGAGGGAGGCGAAGGCCCACGTGGTCCGGGCGCGCAAGGAGGGAACGGAGAAGCCCGGGTACCTGGAGGACCTCGTCGGCTACGGCGAGGATCACACGCAGTACGAGTACAGCGAGCAGTTCGTCGAGCAGTAGTCCGCACCCACAGTCCGCACACGACAGACCGCATAGACGGAGCGACATGGCACACGAGATCACGCTCGTCCCCGGAGACGGGATCGGACCGACCATCACCGACGCCACGGTGCGCGTCCTCGAGGCCGCCGGCTTCGAGGCCGAGTGGGACCGGCACATCGCCGGCGTCACGGCCACGGAGCAGGGCATGGATCCCCTGCCGGCCGAGACGCTGCAGTCCATCCGGGACCGACGCCTGGCCCTGAAGGGGCCGCTCACCACGCCGGTGGGAGCCGGCTTCCGGTCGATCAACGTGGCGATGCGGCAGGAGTTCGACCTGTACGCGAACCTGCGACCGGCCCGGTCCATGATGTCCGGCGGACGCTACGACGACATCGACCTGGTCATCGTCCGCGAGAACACCGAGGGCCTCTACGCCGGGATCGAGCACTACATCGGCATGGAGGACGACCCGAAGGCCGTGGCCGAGTCGGTGATGCTCATCACCCGCTTCGCCTCGGAGCGCATCGTCCGCTACGCCTTCGAGTACGCCCTGGACCACGACCGCGACAAGGTCACCCTGGTCCACAAGGCGAACATCCTGAAGTGCACCCAGGGGCTGTTCCTCGAGGTGGGCCGGCAGGTGGCCGAGGAGTACGAGGGGCAGATCGAGTTCGAGGACAAGATCGTCGACAACACGGCGATGCAGCTGGTGGTGGATCCCTACCAGTTCGACGTCCTGGTCACCGAGAACATGTTCGGCGACATCCTCTCGGATCAGGTCGCCGGCCTCATCGGCGGGCTGGGCTTCGCCCCGGGGGCGAACATCGGCGAGGACGCCGCCATCTTCGAGCCCGTCCACGGCTCGGCGCCGGACATCGCCGGCGAGGGCGTCGCCAACCCGACGGCCCAGATCCTGGCCGCCTGTCTGATGCTCGATCACCTGGACGAGGCCGAGATGGCGGAGCGGATCCGATCCTCCATCCGATCGGTGCTGGACCGGGGAGAGGTGCGGACTCCGGACCTGGGCGGCGACGCCACCACCGAGGAGTTCGCCGACGCCGTGATCGCCGAGGTGGAGAGCGGTGCCGTCCGGGTTTGACGCCGGCACGGGCGACCAGGTCTGTCGCTCCTGCGGCGAGCCGAAGCCCCTCTCGGAGCTGGACCAGTACCACTGGTGCGAGGAGTGCCAGGAGGGGCTCCGGAAGCGCATCACCGGGCGGGCCCACGTCATCGCCCTCCTGGTGGTGCTCCCCTTCGCCGGGTGGATCCTCCTGGACAGCCAGTTCAGCTACTTCCCCTGGTACGCGTGGCTCCTCCCCCTGGGCGCCGCCTACTACCTGGGCTTCCGGCTCGGGCGGGAGGTCATGAAGGGGTGGATCCGGTGGCAGCGGGTGAACCGCCCGGAGTGAGCCCGCGCCGGCCGTTCCGGCCACGGCGCGGCTGAAGTCCCGAACACCAACGAACAACCGACGGGAGACCCCATGTCCTTCGAGGGCGTCGACTACTTCGACATCGACGGCATGCTCAGCGACGAGGAGCGGCAGGTCCGCGACATGGTCCGCCGCTGGGTGGACGAGAACGTCATGCCCATCATCGACGAGCACTACGTCGAGCACGAGTTCCCCTCCCAGCTCGTGCCGGAGATGGCGGAGCTCGGCTTCTACGGGGCGAACCTCCCGCAGGAGTACGGCTGCGCCGGCCTCAACAACGTGGCCTACGGGCTCATCATGCAGGAGCTGGAGCGGGGCGACTCGGGCATCCGCTCCTTCGCCTCCGTCCAGGGCGCCCTGGTCATGTATCCCATCTACGAGTTCGGCAGCGAGGAGCAGCGGCGGGAGTGGCTCCCGAAGCTGGCCTCCGGCGAGGCCATCGGCTGCTTCGGCCTCACCGAGCCGGACTTCGGCTCCAACCCCGGCGGCATGCGGACCCGGGCCCGGAAGGACGGCGACGAGTGGGTGATCAACGGCACGAAGATGTGGATCACCAACGGGTCCATGGCCGACGTGGCGGTGATCTGGGCCAAGACCGGTGAGGGCGACGACCCGGACGACATCCGCGGGTTCATCGTGGAGACCGACCGGGAGGGCTACACGGGCAAGGACCAGGAGGGGAAGCTGTCGCTGCTGGCCTCCGACACCAGCGAGATCGCCCTGCAGGACGTGCGGGTGCCCGAGGAGAACCTGCTGCCGGAGAGCGACGGGCTGGTGAGCGCCCTCAAGTGCCTGACCCAGGCCCGCTACGGCATCGCCTGGGGGGCGTGCGGGGCGGCCATGGCCTGCTACCGGGAGGCCGTGGACTACGCCGGCGAGCGGACCCAGTTCGACGACGAGCCCATCGCCGGGACGCAGCTGCAGCAGACGCGGCTGGCCGAGATGCTCACCGACATCACCAGGGCGCAGCTGCTGGCCTACCGGCTGGGGCGGCTCAAGGACGAGGGCACGATGCGCCCGCAGCAGGTGTCCATGGCCAAGCGCAACAACGTGGACATGGCCTGCGAGTGCGCCCGTGAGGCCCGGCGGCTGCTCGGGGCGAACGGGATCCTGGTGGAGTACCAGTCCATGCGGCACATGGCCAACCTGGAGTCGGTCTACACCTACGAGGGCACCCACGACATCCACGGGCTCATCCTGGGCCAGGACATCACGGGGATCCCGGCGTACTGAGCGGGCTCCGGCGTTCGGCCCGGTCCCCTCGTCGCTCCGGGCTCCGGCTCGGAGCTCGGCAGGGCGGTGAGCGCGCGCCCGCTCCCGTGCCCCCTCCGCGCTCCGAAGCTTTGGGCTCGGAGCTAGCGTCGGCCTGACGTCCGACGCGGATCTCCTCGCCGTCGCGCCGGGGGCCAGACACCGGCCCCCTTCAGAGTCGCGCTTTCGGGGGCCGGGAACGGGGGGCGCGCCGCCACGCGTCTCCGCGGAGACGTGGCCGCACTGGACCGGCGGGGCGAACGGCCGGACGTCCCGATTGTATCAGAGTCCGCGGACGAGCAGGTTCAGTTCGCTCTGCGCCCGTAGCTCAATTGGATAGAGCGACGGACTTCGGATCCGTAGGTTGGGGGTTCGACTCCTCCCGGGCGCGTTCCGCAGGACCACGGAGAGGCCGGGACGGAGCGGTGATGACGCTCCGCCGCGGCGCTCGGCCACGTACGACGACATGCAGTCCCCGGTGTCGTATCTCCGCTTCTTCCGCCATCCCTGGGCCGGCATCCTGTCCCTCTGCCACGACCTGATGGTACGGGTGCTGATGCCGAACGCGTCTGCCAACTGCTTCTGGTCTACCTCCATCGACTACCTCCCGCGATCTCCGGAGGCGGAAGTGAGCACTGATGACCGGTCACTAGCGGAGTCCGGCGCTGAGCTGACCACTTCAAGCCGTTGGGCCTTGGAAGGACCCGCGGCTATCGGATACTCAAGATCCGCGTACTCAGGCAGACCGTGACCGAACTTCCGTCTACCGAACTCAATTCATTTCACCACGAATTCCATCGTCTCGATATTTTCACCTCGATAGCCCCAGATGAGGCCGTGACGGCCCGGCTCCAGGTCGACCGTGAAGTAGATGGGATCGCTCGCCGGATAGTACTCGAAGCCACCGACGAACGGCGCCGGCGCCGGGAGAGTGGTTCCCTTCTGGATCCAGTCTGCCAGATCCTCGGCGCTCGTGGTCGAATCCAGGCGGGCGAGCCACGCGGTACGGGTGCTGTCCGGCACGTCCGGAATGCTATCAACGACGAATCGGACGGTGTTCGTCCCGGACGTGAAGTCGCCCTCCACTGTCAGCTCCCACCCGGAGGCTCGCATCGTGAGGTCCGCCACGGGTGGCTCTCCGCTGTTTGATGCCTCGGAGACGGTGAGTCCCCGGATCATGCCGTTCACGTAATGTGGTACTCCACTCGGCGAGCGAATCACGCAGGCAAGAACGTAGCGACCAGGTGCCAGCCTCACGCTGACCCGTCCGGTCGCGCCGGGCGCCACCGCCCCGACGCCTCCCCGGACCGTCATGTTTGCGGGGTGAGCCCAGTCAGGTACGGACGTCATTGCCAGCTTCCTGGCGCGCTCACCCTGGCCGGCCGCGAACAAATCTCGCATGCTGTCCGCTGGGCTCATAAACGCCCCAAGGAATTCCGCGTGCGTCCGGCCGTCCGGAAGACGATATACGTGGAAGTGGTGCTGCTCCTCACCTTGATTCGCCATGCGCAGCGTGACCCAACCGGACGGAATCGAGTCCGGGGCCTGAAAGGCGTAGTCGACGGCCGTGATGTCGATGACGGGGGGTCCGCTGGCTGATCCCTCTTGCGCCGGACTTGGATGAGCGGCGAGGAGAGAGACGAGTACCGCCGGTATGAAGATTCGACGGAGCATGCTGTTCCCTCGCTGTCAGTCGGATGCGCGAAGTGTCGGTAGCAAAGGATACGACAGTATGTGTGTTCCGGTACGTTGCGAACAACTAGATCACACTGTTACCGGATCGGAGCCCGCCGCGGCCGACGTTCTCGACGGCCCGGAGCCGCCCGCCTCCTTGCGTCTCGCACCAATGCCCTTGACCGTACGGACACACGCGGCGACCGGCTCTCTTCCCCACGGCCGGCCTGAGCCCGATGGCTGACAAGCCCTTCCAGCGCCTTCGGCGGTTCTTCGCTGAACTACGGCGCCGGAATGTCTACCAGGTCGCCGCCACCTATGCCGTGGTCGGCTTCGTCCTGATCCAGGTGGCCGATCTCACCTTCGTTCGCCTGGGGCTACCGTCCTGGACTGTTACCCTCGTCATCGTCCTGGTGGCGACGGGCTTCCCGCTGGCCGTGGTCCTGGCGTGGGCCTTCGAACGGACGCCGGAGGGGATGCGGCGCACCGCGGAACCTGAGCCGTCAGCGCAGCAGTCCGCCGAGGCCGGAGGTGGCGTCCGCACCGGCTACAAGGTGCTGGTGGCGCTCGGGCTGATCGCCGCGGCCGTGACGGGTGGTTGGTACCTAACCGGCGGCGGAGGCGAGAGCCCGGATGTGACCGAGGGCACGGTGGCGGTGCTTCCGTTCCAGGTCTCCGGCTCCGGGGCGGAGGAGTGGCGGGACGGGATGGTGTCGCTTCTAAACCCCGGCCTGGACGGTGCCGCCGGCCTCCGCGTCATACCCGGTCGAACGGTATTCGCCCGGTGGGAGCAGGGCGGTCGCCTCGACCGGCCGGTCAGCACCGCGGAGGCCCTGACTGTGGCCCGGGGCGTGGGGGCGCGCTACGCCGTCCTGGGCTCCGCGGTTGCCGTAGGAGACGAGCTGCGGCTGACCGCTAGCGTCCGAGCCGCGGGGTCCGGCGACCGGCTGGGTCGCGCGGTGGTACGGG
>Ga0207797_1000171_pt1 | contig 46651 bp, 31 predicted proteins | sample PRCRCaboRojoPR_6_FD_187275 | JGI IMG/M metagenome (GOLD analysis project Ga0207797, IMG submission 187275) | Marine sediment microbial community from Cabo Rojo, Puerto Rico - PR CR 10% Liquid 1 (SPAdes) | ecosystem: Environmental > Aquatic > Marine > Coastal > Sediment | place: Cabo Rojo, Puerto... | reverse complement strand
GGTTGACTTCCCCGATCCCGATGGCCCGACCACGCTTACAAACTCCCCGGGTTCAACCTGCAGACTGACGTCCTTGAGGACCGTCAGCTCGCCAGCCCCGGTCTCGTACGTCTTGATTACGTCCTGCAGGTCGATCATTGCACCGTTGCCACCACGTTCCATCAGCCTCTCCCAGTGCGACAAAAACGGAGGGAATCCCCCACCTTACCGCTGATTCTGGCTCCAGTCCTCACCGTCCGGCGCTGGTCTCGCTCCGGATCCAGGACACCGACAGCCTCGGCTCCAAGTCGGAAGACTCAGAAGGGACCAGTCGCAGGCGACCTCACGCCCTCCAGGCATCACCTGGGTTCAAAGCAGTCCCGTCCCGCGGAATCCGGACAATTGACTTGACTCTCCCTGCCTTGAAGACAATCGACGTGAAGAACTCGATCATCAACCCATAGATGGCGCCCAGGATCAGGGCCGCGACCGCTGTCTCCAGGTTGCTCTCTTCCAGGAGACAGCCTGCCGCGAACGGCAGACCCACGACCGTCCCGACAAGAGGACCGTGCAGGGCCCAGTGCATCCTCAGTGTCGAAACGCCTATCACAAAGCCGATCAACACTCGATTCACCAGGATGTACACGAACATCATTGTCGAGATGTCGTCCTTGAGCCCGTACTTACCTCCCAGGTAGCAGATGATGCCGGCGACGAAGCCGAATGTGGTTGATACGACCAGTCTCCTTCCACCCATTAGTAGTCCCTCCCGGTCCCTCGGCTCCAGATATCGGCAACTCCATTCGATTCAGAGCCGTGTGCGCAGGCCAGCTCCCGAGACACACCGTAGACCGGCCAGGTGATCGATCACCCGCGGTGTGTCACGGACCTAGCTCGCCGTAGGGCCGCTGGCTCCGTCAAGCGGCGCTGGCGACCTCCAGGCCCGGCACGTTCAGCCCGGGAACATGATCCGGCTCGACCGACGCCAGGCCGTGCAGCTCTCGATAAGTCAACGTCCACAGAGACGACACGAACACTTCTCGTAGGCCGTCCAAGAACACCAGCGGACCGATCAAGACCAGCAGGAGTATGGGCAAGCCGATGGCCACCCCCACGAAGACGGGGACCTCCTCCGACCCACCGCCGCTGACCAACCCCGCACCTGCGAGGCCCGGCAGGCCGCCAATGATGAGCCCCGCGCCCAGCAGCACGATCACCAGAGGCACGATCGCGGCTGTCCAGCCCAGGCCTACGCCAGCCGTTATCAGCCACGTCAGCCCCACGTCCCTCAGATGGCGGCGCACCATGCCGAACCCCTGTTCGACGGCCTCTACGACGCCCATCCCATCCACAGCGCACGCCTGACGGGCCAGTCGCTTCCAGGCTGAGGTCAGGGCGGCAAACACAATAACCGCGGCGATTCCAATGAAGAAGAGTCCCGCCGTGAGGAAAGCGAAGACGAAGATGACCCCTTCGGGTCCGTTGACCCACAGGGGCAGCGGAGCGAAGATGAGGACGAACAACAGGATAGCAGCCAGCGCCGCTATGAGGTCGATGATTGAATTGACCAGGAACAGCCGCCACGCGCTGCGCGACCAGCCCATTCGGAGCCCCTGGCGCACCCGTAAGCGTTTGCCTGTCGCCGCATAAGCGCCGACCATGCGGATCAGGGCCGTCTCGCTCACGTAGCCCGCGGTCTTGGCGACTATGAAGGCGACAACAGCGAGGGCAGCCATAGTCCCGACGACGGTGAGCAAGTGGACCTTGACGTCGAGGCCTAGCTCCTCGCTGAGCAGTTCATTGAACGCACGATTGGCCTCGGCACCTTCTGTCCGCATCGTCCTCTGGAACGCATCCCAGAACGTCTCGCCGTCCAGGGTGGTGATGACAAACTCGTCCCTCTCCCAATCGTCGCCGCGGTCGAGAAGGGCCCAGGGCCCCCAGGAGAATGTGACCAGGGCGAAGATGATACCGAAGATCCACAAGGCCCGGTAGTTCCAGACGATGTGCCAGGCCCGTTTCAAGACATCGATGTGCTGCATTTCCTGCTTCCTCCCTTCTTCACACCGGTGCTCGGGTATCTCAGACCCCGATCCTTGACCACCCTACCCGGCACCATCAGAGACGTGATCGCTCCCTTTGTTCTGGATTCAGGATTGCCTCCAGCAACTCCTCGGACGGGCATCCCTTGACCAAGAACGCGTCCGCGCCCGAAGCAATGGCGTTGGCGCGGTGGGAGCCGTACATCGTCAGCACGATGACTCGTACCTCAGGCCACCGCTCCTTGATTGCACGCGTGGCAGTCAGCCCATCCATCGCTGGCATCCGCGCGTCCATCACCACCGCATCTGGCCGACTCTCTTCCACCAGCTGCAGCGCCTCCCGTCCGTCACCGGCCTCACCGATTACCTCGATCTCCAACTGAGTGGCCAGCAGGGCCCTCAGCCCCTGGCGAGAGCGCGGTCTATCGTCCGCAATGAGAACGCGCATGGCGGAACGACAGTGTCCGCCATGCGATTCGCTCTTCGTGACCAGCTTCGCCTCGTGGGACATCTCGTGTTACCCGTCAGCCCGCCGGGCTGGAAACCGTCGAGTCCGGGTGACGAACCGTCTCACCAGCCTGCACGGGCGTGAGCCGCTTGATAAGACGCTTCAGGCCATACACGACGGCCGAGGCCTCAGGCCGGGCCTGGCTAGGACGCCTGATCGCTTGACGCTGCCGCCAGCTCTCTGCTTCTCGTATCGCGTCTTTCGCCCGCTCTTTCGCCACCATATGGTACTCATTGGGATTGACTTCCATCGTGCCTCCTGTTCTTCGTTCCTGGGATGATCCCCTCCGTCTTAGCTTGCCGACAGTGTACCAGAAGGGGAAGGCTCTGTCATCGGAGAAAAAGGGGATTCCTCGTACGAAAAAAGGACCGTCCTCAGACGGTCCTTCTCCACGTTAAACGTATGTGGGATCTACAACAAATATCGTAAGGGCAGTTTGTGATGTCCGTTACACCTACCTCACAGCTGCTCTCCTCCATCGACTTCATCGAGCGACGCCAGCCCCTCTCGCAGGGCGTAGAGCGTGGCCTGCGTGCGGCTCGCCAGGTGAAGCTTGCCTAGAATATTGCTCACGTGCGTCCGCACCGTGGCTTCGCTGATTGTCAGCTCAGCGGCAATCTCCTGGTTGCTCTTCCCTCTGGCGACGACCTGGAGTACCTCCACCTCGCGCTCCGTCAGGGGCTCTGGCGTCGGCGGGCGATCCGACGGTCGGGAGAGTTCCTGAAGCACCTTGCGCGCAATGGCCGAGGAAAGCGACGACTCGCCCCGGTAAACCTGATGGATGGCTCGCACGAGCTCTCCTGGCCCTGTATCCTTCAGTAGGTAACCGAGAGCGCCAGCCTTGATGGCCGGAAAGACCTTATCGTCGGCAGCGAAGCTCGTCAGCACCAGAATCCGGGCCCGGGGATCGTCAGCGATGACCCGCCGTGTCACCTCTATACCGTCCATCCTGGGCATAAGCAGGTCGAGCAGGATCACGTCCGGGCGGAGTGCCCTGATCCGCTCCAAGGCTTCCTGACCATCCTGCGCCTCGCCGACCACCTCGATCCCCTCCTCCGTCGCCAACAGCGCACGGATCCCCCTGCGGACGATAACGTGGTCATCCACGACCAGTACACGAACCGGCTCACGGATCTCCTCGTCTCGCTCAACATCGTCTTTGCTCTGGGCTTGGTTCCACGTCATTGGGGCACCTCCACCCGCACTCTCGTCCCTGCCCCTGGTTCGCTGTCTAACATCAGCTCCCCTCCCATCTGAGCCGCCCGCTCAATCATCCCGTCCAGCCCCATCCCGCCGGCCTCAACCGCGGTACTGGGATCGAAGCCCGCGCCATCATCGACGATCTCCAGAACAACACGCTCGTCAACGTACTTCAGACATACGCTAATATTGCAGGCGCCGGCGTGTTTCAGCGCGTTGTTCAGCGCCTCCTGCGCGATCCGATACAGACCCTCCTCGACACTGGGCGGCAGGATTGTCTCTCCCTGTACCTCGAACTCAACCGCGAGCCCGGCCCGCTCCTCCACGGCCTCCAAACGCGCGCGCAGCGCATTCACCAGTCCCTCGCTCTCCAGGACGGAGGGACGCAATTCGAAGATGAGGAGGCGCATCTCCCGCAACGCCTCCTGAGCCGTCTCCCGCAGCTCCCGCAGGTGATCAGTTGCCAGCTCCAGGCTCCCGGACGTCAGCTGCCGCGCGGTCGCCTCGGCGTACAGGGTCACGCCGTACAGGCCCTGCGTGACCGAATCGTGTAACTCGCGGGCCAGCCGCTGGCGCTCTTCGACCACGGCCAATCGCCGGGCCTGTTCGTACAGACGAGCGTTCTCGATGGCAATGGCCGCCTGGTTTGCGAGAGATTCGAGCATCTTCATATCGCTCTCGTCAAATGCATTCAGCTGATCGCTCTCGACGTTCAACACACCGATAACCCCGGTCTTCGTCCTCAGAGGCACGGCCAGCTCTGATCGGGTCTCGGTTGAATCCGGAGTGACGAGATAGTGCGGCTCCCGGGTCACGTCCGGGGCCAGAATAGGCTCTCCCGTAGCCGCCACCCAGGCCGTGATACCTTTCCCGCCCACCTCCAATGACGGCGGCAGGAATTGCGCCTCGGGCCAGCCGATCTTTTCCCCTGCTTTGAAGACAATCTCTTCCCCTTCAATCAGGCCCACCGTGACCAGGTAGTAGCCAAACGTCTCCCTGATGAGACGGACGATCTCCTCCAACAGCTCATCTACGGTAAGGATCGAGGTGATATGGCGTCCCATCTCACTGATAACACGGAACTGCTCCGCCCGCCTTTGTTCGGCCTCGAAGAGCCGTGCATTCTCGATAGCCGTGGCTGCCTGGTCGGCCAGGGCCTGCATCACGACTAGATCGCTCTCGTCAAACGCATCGTATTCTGCGCTCTGAACGTTGAGCACGCCGACAACCTTCTCTTTCGTCTTGATCGGGACAGCGAGTTCTGAGCGCGTCTCGATCCCGCTACTGCTGAATTGGATGAATCGGTCATCCTGCCTCACGTCGGGTATAAGGAGCGGCTCCCCTGTCTCCCCCACCCATCCCGTCACGCCCTCCCGGCCGATCTGTACGCGGAAACTCTGGAAGGGCGCCTCCGAGCCCTGGTCCACTCCGGCTTTGAACACGAGCTCCTCCCCCTCTACCAGGCCAATCTCGACGATGTCGTAGTCGAAACTATCCTGGATCAGGAGGACGATCTCGCACAGGAGTTGATCGATCGACAGGATCGATGTGGTACGCCGCCCCACCTGGCTGATGACCCGGAACTGCTCCGCGCGGCGCTGCTCCTCGTCAAACAGCCGCGCGTTCTCTATCGCCAAAGCCGCCTGGTTGGCGAAGGCCTGCAGCAGGTTGAGATCACTTTGATCGAAATCCCGGGCCCCGCCCTGCTTGTCCAGGATCACCAGCGTCCCAACCACCCGATCCTTGATCCGCAGGGCCGCTACGGCCGTGTTCCGTATCTGCTTCCCACCCTCCGACTCCAACCACGCCGATCCAGAACCCTTGATCCGCTCGTCAGTGCGAACGTCGTTCAGCACCACCGCCTGGTTGTGAAGGGTCACCCACCCGGAGAGCCCGTCCGCGAGGCGAGAGCGAATGCCGAGAGTATCCGCGGCCACGCCGACGGCGGCCACGACCTGATCCTCGCCCGCATCCCAATCGACCATATTCAGGATGCCGCCTTCGGCGTGCAACAGGCTCACAGCGTGGCGTACAATAAGCCCTAGAAGCTTCTCGAGCTCTAGGGTCCCGGCCACGGCCGTAGTAGTCTCCTGCAGCGCTGTCAATTGCGCCAGGCGGTCCCTGGTGTCCGCGTACAACGCGGCGTTCTCGACCGCCACCCCGATCTGGTGTCCGATGGAGGTGAGCAGCTGCACGTCTCGGTCTGTGAACTCCCGATAGTGGCGCATCACCGTGAACAGGGTCCCCAGGACCTTAGCCTTCGCCTCCAGCGGAACGACCACCAGGGAGTGTAGCCCCTCCTCCTGCACGACGCCCCGTGTCAGGCGAGGGTCCCCCGACACGTCTCGCACGACCAGGGCCTCACCCGACTGAGCGACGCGCCCGGAGAAGCCTTCACCGATCGCCAGCCCGTCGATCTCGGCCACGAACTCGGGACTGAACCCCCTGTGGACGACGATGTTCAGCATCCCCGTCTCCTCCTCCAGCAGGTAGATTCCTCCAGCCTCGACGCCCACGACTTCCAGCGTCTTGTCCAGCGCATCACCCAGCATATCGTCCAGGTTGAGCGAGCGGCTCACGACTCCGGCGATGGCATTTACCGCAGCCAACTCTTCCGTTCGGTCTGCGACTTGCCTCTCCAGCTCGCGACTCCGCGCCTCGATACCCCTCACCCGCAGCCGATAGGCGGCTACGGCTCCTCCCGCCAGGGCCAGCCCCACAAGGCTGCGGAACCACCAGGTGATCCAGAAGGGCGGACTGACAGTGACGGCCACGGAGGCACCGTCTTCATTCCAGACGCCGTCGCTGTTGGACCCGGTGACCCGGAAGATGTACCTACCCGGCGGGAGATTCGTGTATGTAGCAAACCGCCGGTTGCCCACGTAGTTCCAGTCGTTGTCGAAGCCCTCCATCAGATACGCGTATCGGTTCCGCTCCGGAATGGCATAGTGAAGTGCCGCGAACTCGAAGGAGAGGATGCGATCCCGATAGGAAAGCTCAATCCGCTCAGTGGAGTTTGCCGGTGCCTCCAGGGCGGTCCTGGTATCAGCCTCCGGCGTAGCGCCGCCCGACGTGACGACCCCTCGGGGTGGTTTGGGCGGTCCCAGCAGGATCTCTGTAATGACGACCGGTGGTACGTAAGAGTTGGACGCAATCTCCTGCGGGTAGAAGGCGTTGATCCCGTTTACGCCACCAAAAAACAGTTCTCCATCCGGTGCCCGGAACTGCGCTCCCCAGTTGAACTCATTGCTCTGGAGTCCATCTTCGGACGTGTATGTCTGGAATTTCTTACTTTCGGGATCGAATCTGACCAGGCCATTGTTGGTGGTCAGCCACAGCTGTCCCGCCTCATCCGGCAGGATGCTGTAGACGACGTTGTTCGGCAGGCCATCCTCCTCTTCGTAGGCCATTGTCACCACACCCGCCGTCGGGTCGAATCGCTGAAGACCGTCGCCCTCCGTGCCCAGCCAGGTCTCACCTGTTCCATCGTCGTAGACAGCGAAAACCCGGTCTGCCACGCTGCGTGGATCCTCCGGGTTGTGGAGATAACGGGCAAACATCCCCGAATCCGGGTCGAACTGTTCGATGCCGCTTCTCGTCGCCAGCCAGAGCGTCCCATCTTGCCCCGGAAAAATCGCCATCACGCGGTCGTCCCCCAGGCTGTGCTCATCCTCGGGATCGTGCCGATACGTGGCAATGATCTCCTCTGTTTCCAGGTCGAAGCATTGCAGGCCCACTCGATACCGGGCTAGCCACAATTGACCTGGCCCAGCCGGGTACAGATCCAGCACATAACCCGCCGACGAGCTGGTGCGGGTCAGGATCCGTGTGAAGTCCAGGGCCTCGGGCGCGGTGGAGCCATCGGCAGGCAGCGCCGCCCGCTCCAGTCCCATCGTCGTCCCCAGCCAGAGCCTGCCCCGCTCGGCATCTTCAAAGATAGCGTACGCCAATACGTCGGGAAGCTGCGGGTCGATCTCGTAGAACGTGAAGGAATTGGAGCGCCGGTCCCAGTAATTGACACCGGCGAACGTGGAAACCCACAGGGCCTGCGCATGCCGCCGGGCGTCGAGGCTCTCCGGCGAGGCGGCGAAGCGCCAGATGGAGTTATTGCTCAAGTACTCGCTCCCCACCGCGCTCACGCGATACGATGGGAACTTCGACCAGCCAGCGTCGTATAGGTTGACGCCGTTGACGTCCGTCCCGATCCACAGCCCCCCCGCTTCGTCCTCGTAGAAGCGTGTGATACCGTCGCCGCTAAGGCTCGCGGGGTTGTCAGGGTCGTAGGAATAGTGCTCGAAGCACCCGCTCGCCCGATCGTAAACATCCACCCCACCCGCGAAGGTGTGGAACCACAGCGTCCCCTGCCTGTCTTCGTAGATGAGCCGCACGGCATGGTGAGACAGGCTGCAGGGGTCGCCGTCATCATCCGGTCCGGCTGCGATGCGTGTCACCTGGCCAGTCTCCGGGTCGAACCGTTCCAGGCCTAACCGGGCGTAGGTGCGCGTCTCGTCCACATTCCAGTGGACCGAGTTGACCCAGATATGCCCTAAGTGATCCTCCAACAGGAAGCGCACAGAATTGCCGGAGAAAGTGTTGGGATTCTCCGGCTCGAACGCAGGATCGTAGGGATACGAGACGAACCGCCCGGTCTCGCGGTCGAGCCGATTCAACCCCCCGTACCGGGTCCCTACCCACAAACGCCCCTCCCGGTCCTCGAGGATGTTGGTGACCACCGGGCTGCCGAGTGCGTCCGGGTTGTCCGGTTGAAAGGCATGATCGTAGTCGTGCACAGGCGGGTCGTACCGATAGCCACCAGGCGGAAAGTCCCGGTACGGATACCGTACAAAGGTGTCAGAAGCCGGTTCATGTCGATTCAGCCCTCCCTCGGTACCCACCCAGATGACACCGTCCCGGTCTTCGTATACCTTCCAGACAATCCGGTGACTCAAACTGGTAGGGTCGCCGGGGTCGTGCCGGTAATAGGTGAAATCATCCTCCTCCGGGTTGTAGCGCACCAGCCCGTCGCCGTAGGTACCGATCCATAACCGTCCCTGAGCATCCCCGTGGAGCGTCGTGAGCTCACTCCCCATCTGTTGAAACGGGTCCTCCAGAGCCAGGGCATAGCGGATGAAGCGCCCCGTCTCTGGGTCGTACCGATGCAGCGTGCCATCCCTGGTGACGACCCACATCACGTCCCGCTGGTCACACTCGCAGCCCAGGACGTAGCTGTTGCTCAAGCTGTAGGGGTTCTCAGAATCATGCCTGTAGACCTTGAACTCGTAGCCGTCATACCGGTTGAACCCATCCTGGGTGCCGAACCACATGAACCCTTGTGAGTCCTGGACGATGCAGTTGATCGAGCTCTGCGATAGGCCGTCTTCGAGGGTGAGGCGCTCGAAATCGATAGGCCGCCCGGGGCTGCCTGCCGGCTGGGACGACGACAAACCAACGGAATGGGTCTTGGGCTCGCCGACCAGTTGGCTGGAGGGAACGACCAGTCTCGGGGAGACGCGCGGTTGGGGGCCACTGCAAGCCGTCACCAGCAATGCAACCGCCATTAAGAACGCCAGCGCTCTGGTAGCTGGTCCACTGCCGCGAATCCATTCGACGCGCCGCGTCAGATACCGGCCCACTTGCACGCACAATCTGCTTACCGGGTATGGTGCAGCTGCTCCTTGCCCTGGTAACTGGTCGCTTCCAACCAGCTGGCGAGATGGGGACGTACCCATCACAGCACCCTGCCTTCGCTCATGCGCCCCAGTGGACAGTCTTGGGCGGTAAGGCAATACTAGCACATCTCCTTTGGTACGTCCAATCGAGGCAACGGTCTGTATGCTCCGACTGCCTGCTTCAGCAGTGCCCTGGCGCAAAAAGCCCCTGCAGGCTACTAGGCAAGCCTGCAGGGGCGACGCACCCGAGGTTATCTTGATCCGCTGCAGCGGTCTACTGAGTGGGAGAGTCCTGATCAGCCATCTCCGAAGATCGCGCGGACAGAAGAGGCAACCCCAGGTCCCGCGCTTTGGACAACAAGCCGTATAGAGCCGCCTGGTCAGCGACGGTCCCGGTCATAACCGTTTCGTCCTGATCCGTGTACGTGATCGTCAACCCTTCGAACCATTCCGACCAGCGCTCGTCAATTCGTCCCTCTACGGAAATCTCAACCACAAGCACCGGCGTTGCCTCCGTGTGAGTTCGAGATCCAGGCTAGTCGAACTTGAAGCAAGACGTAGCAATGCCGGAGAGAACAACGCCCTTTGCAAGGAGAATGCCGACCTTCCGCATCTACCCCTCCGTGCCCAAATCATATCGAGTCCACTCTCCCCAGGGCTTCACCTCGGGCATCTGGAATCGATCAGCTGCATACTTCACCACGAACATACCTAGCATCGAGACGATCAAGGAGACCGGTCCTCGAAGGGCGGGACCGCTGTCCAGGCCGCTGGCGGTTCCGATGTGCACCAAATTGAAAACGGTGTTATTCAGACAGTGGGCGATCCAGGGAACCCAAAGGCTGTCGGTCCTCAGGTAGAAGATGCCCCAGACAAATCCGATCAGCAGCATCGGCAGGAACTGGCTGAGCGCAGCGAACAGGAGCCCGCCGTGCGCCTCAAGCTCACCCACCTGATACCACTTCAACACCCACGGGAGGTGCCACAGGCCGAATAGGAATGCCTGCATAAGGTTGGCCCACCAGAACGACAGCCTGACTCGAAACAGGCGAATCATCACCCCTCGGAAGAGACCTTCCTCCATGAAGCTGTTGATCGCATTGCCGAGAAGCATCCACAGGACGAAGAGAATCCCGCCCGTGACCCCTGCTTTCGGATCGATGGCCGCAAGTCGAAACTCCGGTTCACTCTCCAATTGGAGCACGAACTCAGCCCCATAGCCGACAACCAGTGCAGCCGCGGTAATGCCAGATCCGAGAAGCAGGCTCAGAGCCAGGTGCCTGGAGTGCAAGCCAATATCGCGCAGGCTTCGCCCGGCCGCCCACACGAATGCAACCACCATGGCAAACCCGAGCGTCTTGCACAGGATGATCTCGCCGAGACGTTCATCAAGCCGCAGGGCGAAGGTGTCCACCCACTTGAAGAACAGAGCGATGCCCAGGAGCACCAGGCTCGTCACGATGGGCCAACGCAATGAAATCCTCAGCACCGCAGTAGATCCATTAGATGTCTTGTCCGATATCGAGGAGTCCCTTTCCTGAATGGCAGCCATTGGCTTCCCCCTTATCTTGAAAACATGATCAGCGCTCAAACCCAATCTCCACCATCGCCGTCATGCCCCAGCGAAGTTCTGGCACCGCCTCCTCCAACTCGACGGTGACGGGATAGGTCACGTCGCCGTGATGATCCACGGCCTGCAGATCAATGCCCGCCACATTCCCGGACAACCAGAGCTCCGGGAGCGCGTCGACCTTCACAATGACCGGCTGTCCTTCGCGCAGCCGCGCGACGTCCAATTCGGTCAGGTCCGTCGTGAGCACCTGGAGCTGATCCAGGGCCGCCAACACGACAATCGCATCGCCCGGCGCGACCGTCTCACCGACGTCACCGGTCACTTTCGTGACGGTACCCGCGAAGGGCGCCCGGATCTCCGTATGCTCCAGCACTCCTTTCGCCGTCTCCAGGGCCGCTTCGGCCTGCTGAACCAGCACCTCGCTCACGGCGATGTCCTCCGGCCTCACCCCAGCCCTCAACAATTCCAGCCGGGCCTGAGCGAGCTTCTGCTGAGCAGAGGCCAACACCACCCCCGCCTGGGCGGCGCGAAGCCGGGCATAGCCAATGCCCTGCGCAGTCTCCAATCTAAGCCGTGCTGCGGCCACCGCTTCGTTCGCGGCCAGCAAGGCGTAGTCTGCCTGCTTCCTCTCATCCTCATCCTTCTTTCGATCCTCGTCGTAGGCGTCGTTCCGTCGATTAAGCAACACCAGCTGTTCTGTCTCGGCTCCTGCTACCTCTGCCTGCGCCGCGGCGACCTCCGCCTCCAATGCCCCGGCTTTGAGTTGATCTCGGTTGGCCATCGCCCGGGCCAGTCCCGCCCTGGAATCCGCTAGTTCTGCCTCGGCCGCGACGATCTCCTCCTGGCGCGGCCCGGCCCTCACCTGCGCCAGCTGGGCGCTGGCCCTGGCCAGCGCCGCCTCAGCCTCCTCAATTCTTATCTCCACATCGCTGGGATCGAGCCGAACCAATAGGTCGCCCTGAGCAACCTCATCCCCTTCCTCGACGAGCACCTCCATGACCATGCCGCTGCTGGTGAAGCGCAGCTCGCTCCAGCGGACGGGCTCAAAGACCGCTTCGGCGATGATCTTCCGATCCGAGTCCTGAGATTGAGATGCCGCAGGTTCCATCGCGATTGGCGTCGGATCTGCCACCGCGAGTTGGGCGCAGCCTGTGAATAACAAAGCCCCCACGATCAGTAAGTACGCCCACCGGTTCATCATCACCCCTCCTCGCTCAGCCCGTGCTGGCGCGCCGTTCCTTCATTTGCGCTGTCCTCGTCGACTCCGATTTCGACCACCGCCGTCATTCCCCAGCGTAGCCCGGGCGTGTCCCGGTCCAGGTCAATGGTCACAGGATAGGTCACGTCCCCCTGAGCGCTCAGAGCCTGCTCCCCGATCTTCACCACAACCCCCGCCAGTTGAGAATCGGGCAACGCGTCGACCGTCACCATCGCCCTCTGCCCTTCACTCACCCGGGCCACATCCAGCTCCGTCAGATCAGTAGTACACACCTGAAGCTCATCCAACGTCGCCACGATCACAACCACCATGCCTGGCGCCGCCGTGTCGCCAACATCCACGTTCACTCTCGCTATGATCCCATCGAAAGGGGCCCGAATCTCGAGATCCTCCAGAGCAGCTCTGATCGCTGTCAGCGACGCCTCAGCCTGGGCCACCCGCGCCTCGGCAGCGGAAACGTCCTCTCGCCTGCTTCCCCCGCTGACCAGGTCGAGCCGCGCCTGGGCGATCTCCTGCCGCGCCACAGCCGATTCGACCGCTGCTTCTGCATCGCGCAGCCGAGCCCAGGCCTCGCCCTCTGTGGCCTCCAATGCCGTCTCCGCCGCGGTGAGCCCATCGGTCGCCGCGTGGAGGGCCGCACGAGCTTGCTCCTCGTACCGTCCCAGCGCTGGGCAGATTTTCCTTTTGCTGCCGTCGGGTAGCTTGACGTTGAAACACTCCATCGTCTGGTCGTGCTGAATCTCCGCTCTGACCTGTTCCACTTGCGCAGCTGCCACTTGCGCCCGCGCTGCAGCGATGTCCACGTCCGTCCCCCCGACGAGCAGCTCATCCCGCTGGGCCAGGGTCTGGCTGACCACTGCTCGCGCTACCTCGAGGGCAGTCTCTGCCACGGCGATCTCCTCCGAGCGTGGCTCGGCCTTCGCCTGTGCCAACTGAGCCTCCGCGTGAGCCAGTGCCAGCTCGGCTTCTTGCACTCTCAACGCCGTGTCCATCGCGTCGAATCGCACCAGGAGGTCTCCTTCAGCGACCGCGTCTCCCTCCTCCACCATGACTTCGACAATGGTGCCGCCGGCGGAAAAGCGCAGCTCACTCCGTCGCGCTGGCTCGATGACCGCCTCGGCGACCACCTTGTTTGCCTCCTGCGAGATCACCGGCACTTCCTCCGTCGGCGCCGGTTCCCCGATTCCACCCACTCCCGCGCACCCGACCAGCGCCGTTGCAGTTACCAGCACCGATAGTAGCCCTCCAATCTCTCGTTTCCGCATCCCTACCTCCTCGCCTCTGGCTCGCTTTGGCGGCCCAACGGCGCCTTCGGGTCATCCTGGGATGATTACACGCACCGCCCAATCCCTATGTCCCTGCCTCCTCCCAGCATCTCGGTGCTTGCCGTCAAGTGCCCATCCTAGCCCTCGTAGGCCAGCACCTCGCGGACGCTCAGCTGGGCAGCACTTTGCGCCGGGACATAGCTGGCCAGCATGGACAGCAGCACCACCAGGCCGAGCCACAGGAGCACGGCCATCGGGGGCACGGTGTAAGTGAGGGGCGTGTTAATGGTCGTCATCCCCACGGCATCGCTCAGTACCTTGCCCACCGGCAGTGCCAGCAGCGTCCCTGTGAGCCAACTCATCAGGCCAATGACCACACCTTCGGCCATGACAACCAGCATGACGGCGCTGTTTGACGCTCCAATCGCCCGCATAACGCCGACCTCTCGGATTCGCTCCAGCACACTCAGGCTCATCGTACCCATGAGGCCGATGCCGCCGACGATGGTCAGGATCACAGCCATACTCCCGAGAAACAGGATGACGATGTTGAACAGCACATCGACCGCTGCCCGCATCTGCGATCGGGTGAAGAAGGACCTGACGTCCAGGCCCACCCCGTCGAGATGCGCCTCCAGCGCCTCGGCAACCTCCAGCTGAGAATCCGCGTCGTGCCGCTCGGCGGCGACGGTAATCATATTGGCACGCCCGACGTCGCGCACCGCTCGGGAATACTGGTCGAAGTCCACGTAGGCGATAGAGACCGGTTGGGCGTATCGGGCCACACCGACGATCTGCCACGTCGTCTCTCGATCGTCGATATCCAGCACAATCTCGCTGCCCACGCCGAGATCAGGCTCCTCGGCAAGCAGATTGCTGCTCACCACGATCGCGTTATCGTCCTCCGGCAGGAGCCAGCGCCCCGCCACCATCCTTGGATTCAGCATAGCCGTCTCTGCTGGAGGAGCGGAGAGGTAAATGTCGCCGCCTTCGCTCCCGTCCGGGCGCAAACGGTACGTGCCTGTCGAAGCCCAACTTTCCACCGCGACGACGCCGGGCACACGCGATGCCTCCTGTTCCAGGCGATCCGTCCGATAGGGGCGCCCGAGCTGAACCTCGGCGTCGTAGTTGACATACTCCAGGATCTCATCCACTGTCAGCAGCAGGGAGGCCCGTACGCTGACGACGGCGATGAAGATCGTTCCCGCCAGCGTAAGCGTGGTGAGCGTCAGGACGAGCCGCCCCTTGCGGCGAAATGTGTTGCGCAGTGAAAGCATCAGCGGTCGCGGGAGGCCCTGGAGCCGCTCCACCAGACGGTCGAATGCGCCTCCGTCTGCTTTCCCTTCACCGAGCCCATAACTGGTAATGGCCTCCCGAACCGTGAGTCGGGTGCCGGCCAGGATAGGATACAAGCCGGCCAGCAGCGGCACTAGCAGCGCCATCCCCGCTTCGAGAACCAACACCTGCACCGGGATGCTGAACTCACCCAGCTCGAAGTTGATCAGATAGGCCATGACATTGATCACCATTCGCGCCACCCACGCGCCCAGTGGTGCCGCGATCAGGAACGCCAACAGGCCGAAAATCGCGACCATACTCAGATACATGCGGGTGATCTGACCTGTCCGCGCGCCAATCGCCTTCATCACACCGATCTGGCGCACCTGCTGAGCCAGAAGCGCCGACACCGTGTTGATCAGCAGGAAAACACTCACGACCAGCGAAAGCGCCCCCAGGGCACCCAGCAGCAGCACCAGCGTCTGGTAGAGGGAATCCTGCGGTAGCTTGCCTGGCGTGGGGATATCGGTGCGCACGATCTCCAGACCGCTGCGCTCGAAACGATTCTGAACGTCGCGTGCCACCCGTTCGATGTGGGACACATCATGCCGATCACCAGCCACCAGGATGTGCAGCTCGCTGTAGTCGCGGGGCAGGCCCAGCCACTCAAGCGTGTCGAATGTCACGTAGCCATAGCCCATCCCCGTCCAGGGAGCGGACCCTGTGGCAATGTCGTAGACCAGGCCGGCCATACGCATCTCACGCCGCTTGCCACTGGGGGTCTCGATCAGCACCGTGTCTCCCAGAGCGGCGTTCGGGATAAGCCCATGGCTGGGGAGCAGCAGGGAGGTGCGCTCGATCAACATCTCCCGGTCTGGCGGAGGAAAGGTGCTCGGATTCGGCCACCTCTCCGGATCGGGAGCAAACTCAATCTCCGGCAGGATGATCTTGATGCGCATGTCATCGTAATCCGCGACGGCGAAGAGACGGAGCGGATACCAGGTCTCAGCCTGAGCGTTCTGAAATCGAACAACGACGCTCCGCCGGCCCTCCGCCTCGGCCACCTCTGGCATGCGTCGCACCGCCTCGACCAGGTCATCGTCGAAGGACCCATCGGGTTGGATAGTGGCACTGGGGGGATTGGCACCCGCGTAGCTCTCCACCATGTCTTCCGACACAATCACCCGCATCTGTGCCACCGTGCCCACGGCGAAGACACCTACAGCGATTGAGAGCACTACCAGAACGGTGCGCCCCTTGTTGCCCCACATATCACGCAGAACCTTGCGCCAACGCGGCTTAAGCATCGTCCGCCTCCCGCCGTGCCCTGCTCTCGGCCAGACGTTCGTCCGCCACCCGGCCGATGGCTGCCTCGGCAGCCTCGGACTGGACAATCAGAGAGGCGAACTCCTCGGCGTCCAGCGCGGCGACCTCGGCGCCCTCTTCGAGGCAGGCACGCACGGTCGCGATGCTGTTCCCACCGCGCAGCAGCTCGATCTCGCCCACATATTCCCCGGGGCCCATCCGCGCGATCACGAACTCCTGGCCGTTCGGCGCCTTGACGTGCACCTCCACCCGCCCCTTGGTGACGATGTAGAAATTCTCAGGCGGGGCGCCCTCCTGGATAACAGTGGCACCGGGCGCGAAGGTAAGATGTTCCAGCGAGCGCGTGGCCTGTACCAGTTGCTGATCGCTCAACGCCGGGAAGACCTGGGCCAGGTACTCCTCGATAATCTCGCCGTCGGATATTATGACGGTTCGCGTCACCCGGTCGGCCAGGTCGCCGTCGTGCGTCACCATCAGAATCGTCTTCCCTTGACCGACCAGGCTCTCGAAGAGCCGGAAAACTGACTCAGCCGTCTTCGAGTCCAGGTTGCCCGTAGGCTCGTCGGCCACCAAGATGGGCGGGTCGTTCGCCATGGCGCGAGCGATGGCAACCCGCTGCTGCTGGCCGCCGGAGAGCGCCGAGGGCATCTTTCGCGCCTGATCCGCCAGCTCTACCTGATCCAGAAGGTGCATTGCCCGCTCTCGGCGCTGGCGCCGGGAATACATATGGCAGAAGTCCATGGGCAACATCAGATTCTCGATCACGGTTAGCGTCGGCAGCAGCTGGAAGAACTGGAAGATGACGCCCACGTTGCGGCCTCGCCACTCGGCCAGTTCCCCCTCGCTGAGCGTGTGTACGGCCGTATCCCCAACCCGGACTTCACCTGACGTCGGTCGGTCGATTCCTGTGATCATGTTGATCAGCGTCGACTTCCCACTGCCCGACTTGCCGATCACGGCCACGAACTCGCCACCGCCGATGCTCAAGTCCACGTTCTTGAGCGCCATGAAGTCACCCGCGGCGCTGCAATACGTCTTAACCACCTGCTGAAGCTCAATCAGGTGACCGTTGCCGTTCTGACGACCCTTGGTCGTCGCCAGACGGTCAGCTGCTTGTTCCTTCCGATTCCATATACTCATCGAAGCCCTCCCGACCAGCCCGCGCGTCAAGCGCCAAGTGCTGGTTCTCCGTCCCACCTGGCACTTGACGGATCATGCGCTACACAGTGGCCAGGGCGCGCCGGTCAGCGAGCCACCCGGTCAGCCACCCACCGAGCACCGCCCCGGCGAAGATCAACAGTGTCCAGATGCTGAGACCCGACGGGTAGCCTCGCAGCGTCCTCTGCGCGAGGACGAGCACCGCCGCCACAACGCCGCCGATCAGGCCGGCCAACTGGGCACTCCCCTCCGACCGCCGGGCTGCCATGCGGACTCCAACCAGAGCGCCAATGGCTCCCGCAGCTGCCTCGATGATGAGGAACGGCGGGCTCAAGAACGCCGCGATCAGCATCTCCTGCGGCGGCGACCCGCGCAGCTGAAAACCGAGCACCAGACCATAGCCCAACTGGATGATCAGTGTCAGCACAAACGCGACGACGGTAGCCACGATGGCGCCGATGACCACCCATCCCCACTTGATACCCGAGAGATTGAACGACATGATTGACCCCCTTCTAGGCTAGCACAGCTTCCTGACGTCCATACAGCCACCGATCGAACGCAGCGTCGCCGGTCGAGGAGGTTTTGAGGAGCCTTGATCAATTGCGCCCGTTCGAGTTGCTGACTCCATTCTAGCGAAGGAGTGGCCTCATGTCATCACCCACGGGGGGTGATCTGTGGGTGACTTCGGCGGGTGATACGGCTGTGCAGTGAACGAAACCTCTCTGGTCGAGAGCGCTGGAGGTGTCTACTTCGCCGCTTCGGAGCTAGGGCAGAAGCGCCAGTTCCCTGGCCTCGGCGACTGCTTCCTGGCGACTATGTACGCCAAGTTTGCCGTAGATACTCTTGAGATGGGTCTTCACCGTGTTGACCGAGATGATCAGCGCTTGAGCAATCTCCTGATTCGTCCTGCGGTCAACCAGAAGACGGAGCACCTCAAGCTCCCGATCGCTGAGAGGCTCGACCAAGGGTTGCGTGCGCGGACGCAGGCTGACTTCGCCCCGTACTTCGAAGGCAGCCAAGAGACTCGCCACGTATTCTGGCGCCGTGCCCCGTGTCGCCGCCTGGCGCAGCAAGTCCGCCATTGGCGGACCCTTGTCCACGAAGGTGCGCACGTAGCCTTCCGATTCGGCCAATACGAGGGCATCCGCAAGGAAGGTCAATGCCTCGTCGCAGGTAGAGGCGGCCATCGCCTGCAGTGCCCGTACCTCGACCACGCCACACCGCCAGCCCGCCCGAACGGCGGCGTCGTACCAGCGCTCCAACTGCTTGGCCGCAGCCGCCTTTCTGTTCCGGCCCAGCAGCAAACGAGCTGGCGTCAGGCCCAGAAGCGGGTAGAAGGGAGAATCATCGGCGTCCTCCGTGACCCGCTCCGCCCACCGGGTCGCCGCCGCGAGGTCTCTCTGTGCCAGTGCGATCCGGACATGACAGGCCGCGTTCCGGGCGCGCATCAGCGGCGAGACGTCGGTCTCGCGGATCAGCCAGTCACCTTGACGTAGCGCCTCGAGTGCGCCGGATGCGTTGCCTTGCGCTTGCCGAAGTCGCGCCAGCAGGCGATAGCCGCCGATCTGAATTTCCACGTTCCCACTGCGCGCTCCCAGGTCGATCCCCCGGCACAGATGGTCAGCAGCCCCATCCAAATCGTTCCATTCGTACAGCAGAGCGCTCAACTGATCATAGGCCAGCGCCGTCGGAGGAGATCCCTGCCCCACCCGTATCGCCTTCCGCAGCCGTTCTGCCGCCTCGCGCAGGCGGCCCTGCGCCGCTTGGACGACGCCCAGGAAACCAAGGGCCACCAATCTGGCGTACTGATTCCCCGATCCCTGAGCCGCGTGCTCAGCCTCCTTTAGCGCTTCCTCTGCCTCCGTCAAGTGACCACTGCTCCAGTACGCGATCCCCAAGTTCACAGCGAGAACGCTACGCGACGCCAGGTTGTCTTCCGGCAGCAGCGACAACGCCCGCCGCGAAAGCGCTATCGTCCGAACATCGTCCCCCCGGGTCCGGGCGATGAAAGCCTGCACCGCCGCGACGTCGGCCAGAAAGGCCTTCTGCCTATTTCGGCCACTGTTCGCCTCGCCAACCCGCTCCGCCTCCGTCAGGATCGCCTCTGCCGCCCCCAGTTGACCAGTGAGGATCAGCGCCCAACCGTAGCCTGGGTAGAGCTGGGGGTGATCACGCAGCTCATCATCCGGCAGCATCCCCAACCAGCGTGCCAGGGTGACTACCTCGCCGTCCTTCAGCTTCTGGTCTGCCACGTCGAGAATGAGCGCCGCAGCCCGGTCCCAGCTAGAGGCGGACAGAGCATGTCTGATGGCGTCGTCGGAGAACCTGTGGTCCCCGTACCAGTCGCTCGCCATTCTATGCAGCCGCCTGATCACCTCGTGCCCATCAAGGGCGAGACGGTGTCGCAGGAGGTCGGCAAACAAGTGATGATACCGATACCATTCGCGCGACTCATCGAGGGGAACGATGAAAAGATTAGCGTGTTCCAGGTTTAGCAGTACGTCCCGGCTGTCCTTCCGTTCCGCAACCGCATCGCACAAAGATGCCGTGAAGCGATTCAGGATCGAGGTCTTCAACAGGAAATCCTGCACGTCGTGGGGCTGCCTCTCGAACACCTCCTCGATGAGATAGTCGAGGACGTAGCGATGGCTACCGGTGAAGGATTCCACCAGCCGCCGCACATCGTCACTCCCGCTCAACGAGAGGCCGACCAACTGCAGTCCCGCGACCCAGCCTTCGGTCCGGCGGTGGAGGGCGGCGACATCCTCGGAGGACAGGTCGAGCCGCATAACCCGCCCCAGGAACTGGGCTGTCTCCTCCTCGGTGAACCGGAGATCACGCTGCCGAATCTCCGTCATATCCCCCCGCGCCCGAAGGCGTGACAGGGGGAACGGAGGATCCTCGCGGCTCAAGATGACCAGGTGCATCCCGGATGGCTGGTGTTCCAGCAGGAAGGCTAGGAGCCGGTGAATGGGCAGCGTCTGAATCAAGTGGTAGTCGTCGAGGACAAGAACGAACGGGCTGGAGCTGGCGACCACATCGTTGATCAGCTCGGTGAGGAGCACCTCCGGCGTGGCTTGCTGGGGCGACCGTAACGTCGCCCGGGCTTCTCGACCGATGCTTGGGTCAATGGTCTGAAGGGCGATTACCAGGTAGGTGAGAAAGCGCGTCGGATCGTTGTCCCCCTCGTCGAGGGCGAGCCAGGTGGAGGGCCTTTCCACACTGTTCAACCACTCAGCGACCAGCGTGGTCTTCCCAAAACCAGCAGGGGCGGAGACGAGGGTCAGCTTGCGATCAAGCCCCTGCTCCAACCGTTGGCTCAACTGGGGACGGCGCACGAGGTCAGGTCGTACTGGCGGGGCGCACAGTTTGGTGACCAGTGGCGGCCCCCGTTGCGAGGCCCCGCTGGTTGACCGGATTTGCTCGCTCATGGCAGGGCTCCCTACCCACAACGATGGGCGCCGGCAACCGATCGCTCATCTGTGCCCAGTATAGCACAAAAAAGGGCGAGAAGCAATGCCCCGATGGGGCGCCGACCATATCCCGGCACGAGCGATCCCTCCAGCTTGAAAGTATCGATCACCCGTGCCGAGAGCAAGGGGATCTATCCGGACTTGCGGATCGGCTGCCTCAGTACAGTCTTCAGGTTCTCAGGTTTCGTCCGCCGTGGATCGCTCAAGTAGATCTCGTGGTGCTTCCCAGCCGGCTCGTGCCCACTATCGGCGATGAAGGCGTGCATCCGTTCTATCGTCGGACCTTCGGCGTCGTAGGGACCCACGTGCATAATCTGCACTGAGAGTCCCTCGTGATACGTCTCGAAACGGAGCTCGGCGAGCTTGGAAATCTCCTTCTTCTCCGCCACCTCGTGCCGCGCATCCTCCACCATCTTGTCGGTGATCCACTCCGGCTGCATAACCATCATCGTCCACTGCCAGGCCCCCTTGTCTTCCATCGAGAAGGCGTCCATGTCCTCCGCCCACCAGAGCCCTTCCAGGGGAGGGACGACGTAGTCTTTACCGATGGCCTTGCTGGCGAACTTGATCGTGTAGGCCACGCTGTACAGCGTCCCCACAATCTCCTCGTAGGTCGGGTCCACGTTAGGATCGCCCTGCCCATCCATCATCAGAAAGGCCATCTCAGGCACATCCACGAGCGCAAACGCCTTCCTCGAGGGCCGATAGAGATGCTTCAGTTCTTTCTTGAAATCGATCTTCATAGAAGACTCCTCCTCTTCACTCGGCTCCATAAGTGCCGGAAGCCACTCCTCAGTCAGTCATTGAACCCCTCGAGCTCCCGTCAAACCTATCGGTGGTCGAGCTATACGCCGCCGGACAACGTCCTGAAGATCACGTGTCATACCACCTCGGTCCGGAGATGAACGCGGCTGCCACGGAGGGATATCGAGGGGTGAATCGTCGAACGCGTCGGCCATAGCCAGCCCTCCGCCAGGAATAAGGACGTACACCACAGCAGCTCCGGCATACAGCGCCACAGGGATCAGCAACTACTTCTACTGTTTGCGGATACGCCCCTGTACAACGTCTTGTCTGTGCACGATGGTCTCCTCAGATCTCTGTCCTAACAGAACCTCCAGACAAATCCCCCCCATTATGATACACGTCAGCGGAGGGGGCAAATCCCTGTCCCGTATCGCCCCCTCCGCCGCTGACTCCGTGACTGTACCCCTCTAGTAGTGTGGCGGCAGTTGGATCGTGCCCTCCATGCCGCGGATGACCGCCGCTACGTGCATAACGGCGTGGCTCAGCATCGCCGTAAGCGGATTTCGCGTCAGGATCATGCCCAGGCTCATGAGGTCATTCCCCAGAATCGGCATCCCGACCCCGGACCCTCTGAACTCCGGGTAGCCCACGTGATATGCAGTCGTCACGTACGTACTCGCGAACAAGCCCACCAGACCCGCCCCAAGGCTGCCCACCCAGCTCCCCATCCAGCCCAGCAGAGAGAACGCCTCCCAGGTCGCCAGGACGGGCATCACGGAGAGGAAGACGCCGTCCAGGACTCCGTAGACGACGCCGCACCAGAGAAGATCGAAAGCGAACCGCAGCCCGTGCGACCGGGGCGTCGCCGGCTGCAGAGCCACGTTCCGCGCCGCTATGAAACCCACGACCACTGCACCGGCCAGCCCCAGAAGCCAGCGCTCCCGCAGCCCCTCAACCAGATCAATCTCACTCCAGCTGAAGTAACCGATCAAGAAGGCTCCCGCGATGGACGCATAGACGAGGACGAGCCACCTTCGCTCCAGCTTCAGCCATCCGGCGAACGCCGCCGTGATTCCGAACCCGACGACTCCGGCGGCGAAAACCCAGAGCAGATGCATCCACCCATTGCTGATCATGCTGAGACTCCTTCCGCCGTGTACGGATCAGCGATAACGGGCTGTTTCGCTTTTGTGCTCTGCAGACGCGCGGCTAGAATGGTGACCCCCACCATCAGCCCCAGCGTCAACAAGAAACCGTAGGTCGCCTCGAACGGCATCGTCAGGCCTTCCCGCAGGTTCGTGTACAGGCCGCCCATCGGCGTGTAAAAGGGCCACAGCACGAACACGCTCCTGGTCAAGCGGAATACTGCCCCAAAGGCCAGACCGAGGCCGAATAAGAACAGCATCTCGCCGCCGCTCATTCCGTATCCAACGTGGTAGAGGCTGTAGCACGCTGCTCCAAGGATTAGACCGGGCACGAGGCCGAACGCTTCTTCGAAGCGCAGCTGCAGCCAACCTCGGAAGAACACTGCCTCAAACAAGCCGACCACCAGACTCATAACGATCAGAGGAACCTGCGCCCGAGTCCACCCTACGTCCAGCGTCGCCAGCGTATTGCTGTATGTGTCCCAACCTAGCAACAGGCTCAACACCAGGCTCGGAAGCAATCCTTGGACCGTCAAACCGAGATCACTGAGAGAACGCCTCCGCCCCAGAGCCGTGTAGAGGGCGGGTAGGGCCACGCCCAGGCCCGCCAGCGTCACCGGACCGAAAGCGATGAAATTTGCCGCCACCCGGTCCGTGGTGAAGACCTGGAAGGCGACGAACAGGCCAGCCACCACGAGGACGTACGAGCCCAGAGCGAAGAGAGTATGGCGGTTCGGTCGCCACCGTACGTCGCCCAGCGCTCCGTTCCGATTGCTGCGTTCAGCGTTCATTGTTGAGCACTCCTTTCTAGGTGAGGCGAAGCGATCGACCTGGGGGCGTCGGCAGCCACCTCAACCCCCGCGGTGGGGTTGGATAGCGCTGGGGAGTTGACTTCCGGGACCTGGTCTCGGCCCGCACTCGGGTCAGGTGAGGGGTGTCTCTCTCCGTGCTTGAGGACCAGGCTGGTAAGTAGTAGGACTATGACCGCTGTGATTGTTGTTCCCGTCATCGGTTCTGTCTCCTCAGGAAGTCACCCAGTAGAATAACTTGCCCCAAGTATACGGTGGCTGCCGGTCCGGCGTATCAGCCAGTCAGACGGTCTAAGACCTGTCCGAGAAGCCAGTTTTGACCCTGGTCAGTTGACCAGGCCTGCCAGACGTCCGGAGGTGTGCCGTGAGAAGGAAGTGACCACGCGCCCTGAGACACGCTCCAATGAGCCTCTCCTGGCAGGCCACAGGTTCGTCCGCAGGCCTTCCTGGCGTGGGGACTTCACAGCCTTGGGCTTTGGGCTTTGAGATTTGGGTTTGGGCTTCCGGTTTTCGGGTTCGGAACTTCGTCGTGTCGAGGAGTTACGTCGTGGTCATTTCCGGCTCCTGGCTGCTCTTTTTCCGCAGAACGGGAGCTCCCAGCAACACGGCGAAGGAGATGACGAATCCGGTCACGTAGGCCAGCTGTCCTGGCAACGTCACCACAAAGTTCTCGATGACGGCCTCGTGGCCGTGGAGGATGCCGGCGCTCAGGATGGAGCCTGTCTTCTCCCGCAGCAGTCCGAAGAGCAGCGCCCAGATTCCCGTGACCACCCCGTAGAACAGGTCGAAACGGAATGAGGGGACAAACGGGTTGAAACCGCTCAGGCTATGGGCCAGCCCGAAGAGCAGGGCGGTGACGAAGAGACCGACCCCGAAGCGGATGCCGCCGAGTTCGATAGGGCGCCCGAAGGCCTGGTTCAAGCGCGACTGGATGTAGCCCCGGTACACAATCTCCTCGCCGATGCCCGAGAGGAAGAACTGGAAGACGACCGTCGAGACGACGGTGCCTGGTCCACTGGCCTTCGACACCAGGCCCCCGAACAGGCCCATGACCGCCATCGACAGCCCGATGAACAACAGCGCCAGGCCCCCGCCGAAACGGATGTCCTGATGCCAATTAGGTACCAGTCCGTACTCCTCGCGATCCCGTCGCAGGAGGATGACCATAGCCAGCGCCGCAACCAGGGAAACAAGTTGGACCGAGTAGGGCCAATGGAGATGGTCAACCTCGCGTGCGGCAAGCGGTAGAGAGAAATAGGCCTTGACTAGTATCTTGAGGCCCAGATACACGAGAAGAACCTCACCCAGGGCCCGGAGCATAAGCCATTGAGATCGCTTCGGCAACGGAGACCGTTCCTTCACCCTGGGGCCTCCTACTGCCTCTCGGTGCAATCCGTTGAACCCGGGAGCCCCTGCGTCTCCCCTCCCGATCCTTCGGGAAGCGCGGCACCCTCGGACACCTCGTTCCGACCCCGTCGCACGCAACTCCTCAACGTGTTCAGCAGACGCTCCGGCGGATCCCCCTTGCTCACAAACCCATCGACACCGGCGGCGATCGCCTCTCGCCGAGCCTCGGGTCGTCCGCTAAGTGCCACGACTTTGACGCGAGAGCAGTTTCCGCGCACAGCATCCAGCAGGTCCCCCATGTCTCGTCCCGGCAGCTCCCAGTCGAGCAGCACGAGATCGGGACATACGACACTCACCCAGTCCAGCAGTCCGGTCGCATCGACAGCCTCGCCCAGTACCTTGACATCCTCATCGTGTTCCAGGAGCAACCGGATTGCAGAACGAACCTTCGCCTGATCATCCGCCACTAAAATCCGCATCAGCCCTACCTCATATCCATACGATCCTCGATATCCCCCAAACTCGCCAGTTACTTTAACATACTCGGTCTCATCATGCACCGCCCACCCGAATAGTCTACTCCCTGGTCATCTGACCAGGTGAGCCGTGTCGCACCTCGCCACCATACCCGACCGTCTCCCTTCAGGCGGTCGTTTACCACACCTCTATCATCCCAGGAGTCCATTCCACTACCGTATCGAAAACGACACGAAAAAGCCCCGACATCTTACGATGTCGGGGCCCAGCAGGCTACGCGGAGACGTCCGCTCACGAGATCATTCACCTTGCCGATCGCACCATCCCGTCTTCCAAGCTCTCATCAGGAAATCAGATCGTGCTGCAGTGCCAAGGCCACGGCCTCGGTGCGACTATCGGCTCCCAGCTTCGATAGGATGTTGCTGACGTGGAACTTGACGGTCGATCGGCTTACCATAAGCTCGTCTGCGATCTCCGGGTTGCTCATCCCCTCGGCCATCAACGCTAGCACCTCTCGCTCCCGATCCGTCAGATCGAAGCCAATTTCTGGCGTCTTCCGCGTCGACTGGATTAAGGCCTGCGCCGCCTCTGGAGCCAACGTGGGCTCACCCTTTCTCGCAGCGCGCACTGCCTCTGCGAGATCGTCAGCGGACACATTCTTCAGCAAGTAGCCGATCGCGCCCGCTTCCATCGCCGTCTGTACCAGCTCCTTGTCCTTGAAGCTGGTCAGAGCCACCACCTGGATGTCCGGCCAATGCTCGCGGATCCTCCGCGTCGCCTCGACCCCACCCATTCCTGGCATCTTGAGGTCCATCAACACCACGTCTGGATGAAAACGGTTGCAGAGAGCGACCGCGTCTTCGCCACTGTTCGCCTCCGCAACCAGTTCCAGGTCGTCGAAGGCCATCAGGAAAGCGCCCAGACCACTCCGCACTACGGCGTGATCGTCGACCAGCAAGACTTCAATTGTGTCCGATTGATTCACTTGACCTCTCCTTCTTCCACCCCGATGCAAACACGTACACCAGGTGACTCCATCAGCTATCAATGCAGAATATCGGAAGTTGTGTTATCCTATAGTATACCTTTTCAGTCTGAAGGGGCAAGAACCCCTGACAGAAGACAACGCCGACATTGAAGAGATAGACTTAGCGGGGACCGTAAGATGACAGAACCCTTGAATGACAATTCCTCTTTCGGAGAGCGGTGCAACTTAGTCGAGACCCTCTTCGATCGCATGCCAATGGGCATCGCGATTTTCGACCGCGACTATCGCCTGAGGCGCTGCAACCCGACCTGGGCGGGGTTCATCGAACGCTACGGCCCTCCGTCGGCGAAGCCGGCGCTACCCGGGACCGACTATAGTGATCTCGCACCCGGCGCCGAGTCGACCGTCTACCCCCTCTTCGAGCGGATTCTGCAGGGGGAGACAATCAAGCAGGAATCGCTGCGCATGGACACCGGCGATAAGGTCTCCTACTGGGACCTGGTCTTGGCTCCCCTCGTTGACGATGGAGAAGTCTCCGGCATCCTCAACGTGATGATCGATGCCTCGGAGCGCGTCCGAGCGCAGCAAGAGCTGGAGCAACACCGCGACCGGCTCGAGGAGATGGTGAACCAGCGGACGGCCGAGTTGCGCTCGACAAATCAGGAGCTGGCGCGCGAGCAGAGCTTCAGCTCTGCTGTCCTGGATACGGCGGGCGCGCTGGTCGTCGTCTTGGATTGTGAGGGACGGATCGTCCGCTTCAACCAGGCCTGCGAGGAGATCACCGGCTGGGATGCTGACGAGGTGCTCGGTAAGCCCTTTTGGGATCTGTTTCTCCTGGAGGAGCAGGCAGAGCCGGTCAAAGCCGTCTTTCGGGAGGTCAGTGAAGGACGTTTCCCGAACGAGAACGAGAACTACTGGCTCACGAAGTCCGGAGAGCGGCGACTAATCAGCTGGTCCAATACAGCCCTCCTGGACAACGACGGAGCCGTCGAATACGTGATCGCAACCGGCATCGACGTCACCCAGCAGAGACATGCCGAGCGGGAGCTCCGTCAGACCTACGACAGGCTCGAACAACAGGTGGAGGAGCGAACCGCCGAGCTTCGCCGTCGTGTCGCATTCGAGAACCTGGTGTCCAACATCTCCACCGACTTCATCAATCGCGCATCGGAGGACATCGACGCGGGCATCAACCAGGCGCTGGAGGCCGTCGGGAAGTTCATGAACGTCGATCGGAGCTATGTCTTCCTGTATTCCAGGGACCGGCGCACGATGGACAACACCCACGAATGGTGCGCCCGGGGGATTAAGCCTCAGCTGGAGCGAATGAAGCATGTGCGTGTTGAGAGCCTTGAGTGGTCGAACAAGATTCTCATGAGGGGTGACGTTCTCCACATCCCGTCCGTCGCCAACCTCCCGCCCGAGGCCAGCTCGGAACAGGCGATTTTCGAGGCGCAGGGTAACCGGTCCATGGTGGCCGTGCCGCTGGTGTACCAGGGGGAGACGATCGGACTGGTGGGGTTCGATGCCGTCCGCGAGAAGAGAAGCTGGCCGGATGAGAGCATCAAGCTGCTCAAGATGCTTGCCGCCATCCTGGTCAACGCGATGGAGCGAAAGCGTGCCCAGGCGATCCAGGAGGAACAGCGACAGTTCTTGGAGTTGCTCGCCACCGGCATGGACTTCTCCGAGACCCTCCATACGCTGGTGTCCATCATCGAGGAACAATGGCCCGGGATGCACGGCCTGGTGTTGCTCCTCGACGAGGACGGACAGCACCTCCACCGCGGTGCCGCGGTCAGCCTGCCAGAGTCGTACGTCGAGTCCATCGAGGGGCTTGAGATCGGCCCGATGGTAGGGTCCTGCGGCACGGCGTCCTATCTGGGCGAACGCGTCGTCGTAGAGGACATCGCCGAGGATCCGAGATGGGACGGTCTGCGCGATCTGGCTCTTGAGCACGGGCTGCGCGCCTGCTGGTCTGAACCCGTCTTCTCGTCCGAGGGTGACGTCGTCGGGACCTTCGCTATGTACTATCGTCATCCCCGTGCCCCAAGCGCGGCGGAGCTTGAGGCCATTGAGGTAGGCGCCCACCTGGCCAGCGTGGCCATCGAGCGGAAACGGGCCGATGAAGCGCTTCGGGAGAGCGAGCGCAGACTCTCGACACTGATTAGCAACCTGCCCGGTATGGCCTACCGATCCCGCAACGATGCGGAATGGACGATGGAGTTCATCAGTCAGGGGAGCTTGGAGCTCACCGGCTACCGTCCGGAGGAGTTAATCGGGAACCGGACCATCTCATACGAGGAGTTGATCCATCCAGACGACAGAGAGAATGTGCGGCAGGACGTTCAGGCCGCCCTGAGCGAAGGTCGTCCGTTCGAGATTACCTACCGTCTCATCACGCCAGAGGGAAAGCGCTGGGTATGGGAGCGAGGTCGGGGCGTCTACTCTCCCCAGGGCCGCCTTGAGGCCCTTGAGGGATTCATCACCGACATCACCGAGCGGGTGACCGCGCGCCGCAACCTTGAGCAGCGGGTCGCAGAGCGAACCCACGAACTCTCGACCCTGCTCGACGTCTCCCACAACGTAGCCTCGACCCTTGAGCTGGAGCCGCTGCTCGGGTTAATCCTCAAGCAGTTGAAACCTGTGGTGGACTACGACGCCGCGTCTGTCATGGTCTTGGAGGAAGAGGAGCTGAGACTTCTAGCCTACCGAGGCCCGATTCCCCAGGAGGAAGCGCTCCAGATCCGCTTCGATGTGGAGGAAGCAGGCGTCAATCAGGCCGTTCTCGAGCGGCTCGAACCGGTGCTCATCCCCGATGTCCGGGGGGATGGTGAGCTTGCAGTATCGTTCCGGGCGACGGCCGGAGATGAGCTGGACACGACTTTCGACTACATCCGCTCGTGGTTAGGCGTGCCGTTGATTGTAAAGGACAAAATCGTCGGTATGCTCGCCCTCGATCACAGCGAGCCCGACTACTACACGCCGCACCGGGCCGAGTTGGCACAGGCCTTCGCCGCTCAAGCCGCAGCCGCTATGGAGAACGCGCGCCTCTACGAAGCTGAGCAGGAGCGCCTGGAGGAGAGCGAGCGTCGGCGCCAGGTGGCCGAGGGCCTGCGGGACGTGCTCGCCGTCCTGAACACGGACCAGGCTCTGGAGGACGTATTGACCACCATCGTCGAGCAGGCCTGCCGGCTGCTCCGTTCCCAGGCTGGCGTCGTCTACCAGCTCTCCAGCGATACAAAATCGATTGACATTGGAGCAGCCTGCGGTATGCCCGATGGCTTCGTGGACATCGGACCTCTTCCCCATATTGATACCGAGCCAAATCGCGCGACGATGAACAAGCAGCCATTCGCTGTATCCAATTTGCAGGCCCGCTTGCGAGACCCTGCCGCCGAAGACCTGAAAATGGATCCACGCGTACGCTCCTGGGCCGAGATGGTCGACCAGCGGTTCGGATCCTATCTCTCTGTCCCCATCGTGGTCCGGGATGAGGTGTATGGCGCGATGTCCTTCTTCTACGAGCGTAGCCGGGAGTTCTCTCCTGAGGAGATGAGCCTCGCTATGACCCTGGCTGATCAATCAGCCCTGGCGATCGAGAACGCCCGCCTCCGCGTCCAGGCCGAGAGGAGCGCTGCCGCTGCCGAGCGGAGCCGCCTGGCCCGCGACCTGCACGATGCCGTCACCCAGACCCTCTTCTCCTCCAGCCTCATCGCGGACGTCCTCCCCCGGATCTGGGAGAAGAGCCCGGAGCAGGGGATGGAGCGACTCCAGGAGCTGCGGGAGTTGACGCGCGGTGCGCTCGCCGAGATGCGCACCCTATTACTCGAGCTCCGACCGTCGGCGCTAACCGATGCGGACATGACCGAGCTGTTGCGTCAGTTAGCGGAGTCGATCACGGGACGTGCCCGGGTGCCCGTAGATGTCAACATAGAAGGGGATTGCGATCTGCCCGTTGACGTCAAAGTGGCCCTCTACCGCATCGCCCAAGAATCGCTCAACAACGTCGCCAAGCACGCCGGAGCCACCCACGCGACCGTATTGATGTACTGCGGGAGTGAGGTGTCTCTCGAGATCGTCGACGACGGGCTCGGATTCGACGTGGACTCCATCCCGCCGGACAGCCTCGGGTTGGGGATCATGCGCGAACGCGCGAAGGAAATCGACGCAGAGCTAAGCGTCGACAGTGAGATCGGGGAGGGCACGAGGGTTCACGTCCAGTGGACAACCGGCGCAGGCTAGACGCCGGTCTCTCGTTCGCATTGGACGATGGATGGTGGACAATGCGGGGGACGAGGTCTCGCTGGATCATTTTGCCCAGCTCCTTCTCTGCACGATACTCCGTTCCGACCGACGGTCGGATCTCTCACACCTTTCAGGTACCGTGAAACCCAACCGCCACGCCCTTATCCGGCCACACGATCGTCGGCACTTCCTCTCACCCGCCGTTGAGCATGAGCATCTCGTGGAGCCGGCGAGGCTCATTCTCCACGTCGTACGGCACGTAGGAGCGATCCTCGTGATCCAGTCTCCGTAGTAGCGCCCGCGTATATGGGCAGCCTCGTTCTCCGTAGACCTTTATCGGTTCAGACACCAATAACACTCCTCGATATGATCCTGTGATTGGGCTATCAGCCCGTATGCCTCCACCCGAATATGCATCAGATCGCAGGGCCTTGCCACAGCTCATCCATCGGGTATAATCTACCCGCGACATCTCGACCCCGCTATTACTCGGGGAGAGAGACGCCTAGATTGGATCGAACGTTGTCAATTGCGCCTGAGAAAACTGGTGGATGGAGCACGCTGATTCTCTTGATCAGCATGCTGCTCACCTCTGCCTTCGCCTTGGTGGCCACCGAGTGGACCGAGCACCTTGGAATCGTGCCATGGATCGGTGTCGGCGGTCTACTGATCGGTGTCTTGCTGGCCGCCAGCTCCTTTCCGGACTGGCTCACCCACGTTTTCAGCCTTGTCTACGGTCTCACCTGGACGACGCTCCTCGTCGGGAACACATTCCCTGACGATCTCGTTTGGACCGACCGGATCTACGCCCTGGCGAACCGCATCTCGACTTGGGTTTACCAGGCTTTCACCGGTGGCACCGGGCAGGACGCGCTGATCTTCCTCGTCCTCCTGAGCGCGTTAGCCTGGATCCTCGCCTACAACGCAGCCTGGAACACGTATCGCCATACGCGTCCCTGGGTCGCCGCGCTCCCTTTCGGCATCGTGTCCGTCATCATCACCCACTACTATACCGGTTCCGCCCCGCTCATCCGATATCTGGGCTCATATCTCGTCCTCGCCCTGCTCTACGTCGGCCAGGCGTACGTCATGAAGCGAGAGCGAATCTGGCGAAAAGAACGAGTCGCTTTCGATCCCAAGCTGAACGGTGGCGTGCTCCGTTCCAGTTTCGTCCTTGCCCTGGCCGTGATCATCGTGGCCCTGGCTCTCCCCAGCACCTCATCTCCTTCCAGCTCCGTGTCTGACGTCTGGCAGCGTGTCAACACGCCCTGGAAGATCATCGAGGAGGAGTGGCAGCGGCTTTTCTCGTCCGTTCATGCACAACGTGTCGAGGTACTCGACCCCTTTAGCTCCACCTTATCGTTGGGCGGATCCTCGTCCTTGGAGGAGACGCCCGTGATGGACATCAGGGCGCCCGATATTACCCGCTACTACTGGCGCACGTCAATCTTTGCCACCTACGACGGGCGCCGATGGGCTCTCCCAACCGGTTCTGTCGTCCCCCTTGCCGCCGGCGCTTTGGCCGACGCAAACGTCGATACCCCCTCTCGCCGCACCATCACCCAGACCGTGACCAACTATCTGCCCGGTCGCCAGATGTTAGTCGGCGCGTCGCAGCCAGCGGCTTTCGACCGCGAGGCTCGAGCCCTCGTCCGTACGTCGGAGCGGTCGCCGTTGGAAGTCTACCGCGTGTCGAGTGGCCTTCCTCTTGCCGCCGGAGACCAGTACCGTGTGGCATCCCGCATATCCCAGGCGGATGCCCCCACGCTCCGCCAGACCAGCACCGACTATCCCGATTGGATCCGTCAGACATACTTGCAGCTGCCCGACTCCTTGCCGCAGCGGGTCCGCGACTTAGCCGCCGGGCTCACCGCCCCTGTTGACTCCCCGTACGACAAAGCCAAACTCCTGGAGCAGTACCTGCGCGACACCATCACCTACGACCTCACCCCGCCTGGCCTCCCCGGCGGACGGGACTACGTCGATTTCCTCCTGTTCGATAGTCAACGCGGCTACTGCAACGGCTACGCCTCAGCGATGGTCGTGATGGCCCGCAGCGTCGGGATCCCGGCGCGGCTGGCGTCCGGGTACGCTGAGGGAGAATACGATCCCGAACGCGGCGTCTTTCGTGTGCGTGAGAACAACGCCCATAGCTGGCCCGAGATCTATTTCCCCGGCCACGGCTGGGTCGAGTTCGAACCCACCGTCAGCGAGGACCCCCTCGTCCGATCGGACCCTGACCAGGAGCAAGCATCCGAGGAGTTCCCCGAACCACCCTTAGCCGATGACTCGAGTGAGGATCCACAATCCCCAGACGAACCCGAGGCACCACTGATGGAAGACCTGCCCGAACCTGCTACGGCGCAGACATCAACGGCGGAGGGATGGTGGCGCCCGTCCCTGCTTGTCGCCATCTTGACCGTCGCCGCTAGCGCCGCTCTGGCCGCGGGCGGATGGTGGGCCGCGGAGAACTGGGGCCTCCGTCGCCTGCCCACCGTAGAGCAGGGGTACGGACGGCTCCTCCGCTTTGGACGCTGGCTCGGCCGCCCCCTCCAGGGTGCGGATACCCCATTGGAGTGGATGCGCGACCTGTCCACCATCGTGCCCGACGCTCGGGAGCACATTGCCCGCATCGTGGAGCTCCACGCAATCGCCCAGTTTGGGCGCGGTGACCCAAGAGACCCGGAAGCTATCGCCGCCTGGGATCACGCCCGGGCCTCCTTCTGGCGCCATCTCCTGTGGGACCAGTGGCTCCGGCGCCTCGGCCTCGCGTCCCAACAGCCCACGCCTGACGACTGAGATCGAATCCGAGACCACCCCGGGAAGTGAAGGCCAGGGCGAACACCTCCACGCCCGGCTCTATTCCATCGGCTTACAAATGAAATGGACGAAAGATGAAGGAGACGGCACGTCGTTCAGCGGACAGAGGTGCCGTCTCCTTGAGTCCGGCAGCCCACGACAGCAGCAACCGTCCGAAAAGTCGCTACGCGAGAGAATCAACCTCTGTCGGCACTGTCTGACTTGGAGAGGCCGAAATGTAGATGCCGATCAACGTGAGCATAAAAATGACAAAGCCCCGGTGAAGACCATCGGTGGTTGACTTGTGAAATCGATTGAGGTATAGTCTTGATATACCAACAAGTAAGGATAAGCGACTACAGTGCCCCAGCTTCTTCTCATCGACGGCGACGCTGAAACAGAGCGCCTGGTACAGAACCTGTCCTTGGATCTCGGTGACCTTACCGTTCTTCCGGCCCAGAATGCAGAGGAGGGGATTCGGCTCGTCGCCGAGAACCCGCCGGATCTCATCCTGTTGAGCGCCGATCTCCCGGGTCAGAGCGGCCTGAAGATGCTACCGCGGCTACGCCAGGCAGCCGAAAGCGTGCCCGTCATAGTCATCGCCGCACGCGAATCCGCAGATCAGGCTGTGAGGGCTTTCCGTGCGGGCGCCTGTGACTACGTGAGGAAGCCCCTCGATCGATATGAATTGAAGGAGGCCATAACCCGGGCGCTCGACACGACGAGACCGAGCGAGGAACGAGACAGGCTCGCCCAGCAGCTGCTTGAGGCCACAAGAGAGCTACAGCGTCAACAGCAAGAGCTGAATGCTGTCCACGTCATTGGACGACTCACCACCTCCCTCCTCGATCTGGACGTCGTCCTCGAACGCCTCACGGAGATCGCCGTCCATCTCACCGAGGCCGAGGAGAGCGTTCTCCTCCTCCGGGATATGGACGCCGATGAGCTATACTTCCAGACGGGCAAGAACCTGAGAGACAACCTGGACAAAGGCTTCCGAATGACGATGGACGGCATGGGTCCGGGCAGGGCGGTTCGCACGGGCCGCCCGGTGCTCGTGACTGGAGAGCAGGCCCAGATCGCGCCCGGAAGTCAGTCTAAGGCCACCCTTTACATGCCGCTCCAGGCACCCGATCGCGTGATCGGACTGTTGGGCCTATCCAGTCGCAAGTCTGAGGACGCGTTCTCTCAGCGAGACGTCTATCTGCTGTCCAATCTTGTCGACTACGCCGCCATCGCCATCGAGAATGCCCGTCTCTTCGAGAGCACGTCCAGGGCCAAGTCTTTGATGGACAACGTCTTCTGGTCCATTGGCAGCGGTGTGATCGCGATGGATAGCGAGAACCGCATCTCCCTCGTCAACCGGGCCGCCCGACAGATCCTCGAGGCACCTACCGCAGAGACCGGGGCGCGCCTGGCCAATGCCTTGCCCCACCTCTATAGCGCAATGCGGCATCTGGTCGAACAGGTGAGACGAGAGGGCGAGTCCGTCGGTCCGATCGAGATCGACCTCTCACTACCCTCTGGCAGGGTCGTCAACCTTCGCGTGACCCTCTCGCCCCTAAGGCAGGGAACGCGGCCGTCCGAGGGCGTCACCATCGTGGTCGAGGACTTCACCAAGCAGCGGAAGCTGGAGTCCCGCTTCCGTCTCTTCCAGCGCTATCTCTCCCCCACCGTCATCGAGCGACTGCCCGACGATCCTGGAAAGCTGGAGCTAGGAGGGATACGCCAGCAGGTCGCGTGTCTATTTGCGGACCTGCGCGGATTCGTCAACTTCAGTATGCGTCATCCCCCGGAAAGCCTCGTCGAAACCCTTAACGAGTACCTGGGCGTCGGCGCTATGGCCGTCCTTGAGGAAGAGGGAACCCTCGACAAATTCGTCGGCGACGAGGTGGTCGCCTTCTTCAACGCTCCCCTCCCCCAGGACGACTACGCGCTCCGAGCAGTAAGGGCAGCCCTGGCAATCCGCGAGCGGACCCGGCGGCTCCACGAGCATCTGGCCCCCGGAGATCAGCTTGCGTATGGCGTCGGTATCAGCGTCGGGGAAGCCATCGTAGGCAACATCGGGACCCCCCAGCGGCTCGACTACACCGCCATCGGCCCCACCGTCAACCTGGCCAATCGTCTCCAGGGAGCGGCGAAGCCGGGCCAGATTCTCCTCACCCCGGAAGTCTACGAGCAGACCCAGGACTACATCCGGGCCCGTCCCATCCTCCTTGAGGGAATCACCGCACCCGAGGAAAAGACTCAGGCGTTTGAGCTCATCGACCTGCTGTGAAACCCCTCGCCGTCGTCTACGCCGTCATCGCCTGCTGGCTGGCAGCGTACGGGTTCAACGCGATTCTTCTGGCGGTCCTCTACCTCCGTCACGAGGACGAGGTGCCGTCACCGTCTTCTGTCGATAGGGAGACCCTTCCCTCGGTCACCGTCCAGGTTCCCACCTACAACGAGCGCCAGGTAATCGACCGGGCCATCGATGCCGTCGCCGCCCTCGACTACCCGCGGGACCGGCTCCAGATTCAAATACTCGACGACTCCACCGACGAGACCACACGGCTCGCCCGAGAACGAGCGGCCTACCATCGGAGGAGAGGCCTCGACATCCAGGTTCTGCGCCGTCCCGACCGACAGGGCTTCAAGGCAGGGGCTCTTTCCTGGGGCCTTGACCGCGCTCGTGGCGACTACGTCGCCATCTTCGACGCCGACTTCCGCCCCCATTATGACTTCCTACTCCACACCGTACCCTACTTCCTGGACCGCTCAGATCTTGGCCTGGTTCAGGCACGCTGGTCGCACCTCAACGCCGAGTACTCCCCGCTGACCCGTGCCCAGGCGATGGCCTTCGACGGTCACTTCGTGGTCGAGCAAACCGCGCGGGATCGCTCCGGCCTCTTGATGAACTTCAACGGGACCGCCGGCGTGTGGCGCCGAACGTGCATCGAGGAAAGCGGCGGATGGACGGCCGAGACCCTCTCCGAGGACCTCGACCTGAGCTATCGGGCCCAACTCGCCGGGTGGGAGACCCTCTACCTACCGACCGTCGACGCACCGGCTGAGCTGCCGCCACAACTGGCGGCCTTCAAGCGACAGCAAGCCCGCTGGACCCAGGGATCGATCCAGACGCTCCGCAAGCTCCTCGGCCCCATCGTCCGCAGCCCGCGTCTGAGCATCTTCCAGAAAGGGATGGCCCTCCTCCATCTGAGCGGATACATGGCCTACGTTCTTATGATCCTCATGCTGCTCGTCACCCTGCCCATGATCCTGTTCGGCGTCGCCCCTCCCTCGCTGGGCAACCTGGGTCTGCTCGCTGGCCTGGGTCCACCCCTCATCTATCTGATCTCCCAACAACGGCTCCATCCCAACTGGATGCGGCGCCTGACAGCCCTCCCGCTCCTCATCCTGGTCGGAATCGGCGTCGCTTGGAACAACGCCGCCGCCTGCTGGCGCGGGCTGACGTGCTGGGGCGGCACCTTCGCCCGCACCCCCAAGTTCCGCGTGGAGGGGAAGAGCGGCCGTTGGCTCGATAGCGATTACCGCCTCGACGTCGACACCACCGTCATTGGCGAGAGCGCACTTACCGCCTACGCCCTCGTCTCGATCGCCATCGCCCACCAGACGGGCCGGTATGCGATGGTCCCCTTTCTCCTGCTCTACGCCGCTGCCTTCGGGACCGTCGCGGCAATAGAGCTCACCCAGGGACTCTCACTTCGCCGCGCAGCCCGCTCGGCCTGACCCGTCACTCCGACCGAAGCCCCCGCTCCTGTCATTCCGACCGGGACGAAGCGAAACGCAGTATAGTGGAAGAATCTCCTCGCTCGACACCCATAAGATTCCTCGACATTCTCATCAGCGCCCGACCTTCCCCGGCACACCGGGCAATCGCCCTTAGCCCAGTTGAAGCACCTGCGAATTCCCTGACTCCATATCGATGACCAGCAGGCGGTTGCGCAGCAGCTCCCCCTCCTCCGTCAGCAGCTTCACCACCTCCTGGGCCTCCCAGGCCGCTACCGCCATCGGCGTCGCCGCCGGCGTCCCCAGTTCCGACTCCAGCCCCTGCTCCGGAAGCCCTTCCCCGTCCCCGTACAGCGCGTGCAACCCTGGGTCGCCCGGCAGGACCGTCGTCACCTGTCCCAGGAATCCCGCGATGCTCCCATGAACCATAGGGATTCCCAGATCTTGGGCCCCATCCTGGAGCATCAACCGTGTGGGCAGTCGATCCAGCGCGTCCACCACCACGTCGGCTCCCTCCAGGAGCTGGGGCAGATTCTCCCGTGTCAGCGTTTTGGCGTGGCAGATTGGCTCGACCGCCGCGTTCACCCGGGCCACGCGCCCACATGCGGCCTGGGCCTTCTCGACACCCAGGTTCTCTAGCGTGCCGAGCAGCTGCCGGTTCAAATTGTGCTCCTCGAAGACGTCTCCATCGATCAGGATCAACGCCCCCACCCCCATCCGCGCCAGCGCCTCGACCACGTATCCCCCGAGGCCCCCTAGGCCAACGACGCCCACGGTGGCCCGGAGGAGCCGGGCTTGCCCCTCCAGTCCCACCGTGCCCAGGTTCCGCGCATAGCGCGCCGGCACCACGCCGCAATCCAGCGCCGCCAGCTCCACGTCCCGCAAGGTTCCGAAGGCGTCGGCCAGCCCGTGCAACTGCTGCAGATCGATCACGCGCGTACCGTTCACAATTCGCGCCAGCTCATCGATCTTCTCCTGCAGCGTCTCTCGTTCCATTTCCACACCTCCTTGTGCTCGCACTCAAACCCATTGTACGCTCCCGCGGTGAGCCGTCAAACGACGGACGGCGGACCGTGGACGATGGGAGGAAGCTCGGAGCAATCGAGCGGTACGTGGGGAAAGGTAATTGACCGCGGCTCACAAGGGGTGAACGGGCCCCTCTAACTCCGCCCGTCTCCATTGCCTCTTGTTGCCGCCCCACCGTCCCGCCAGTATAATGATCCCTGCCACAGACGTCGAGACGTACCAAGAGAAAGGAGTAGACCGATGACGCAAATTGCCTTCGTCAAGACGCATGACCGCGCCGCTGGCATTGAGGAGGCCCTTGATCTGCTCGAGTTCGGCGACCTCGACGACCAGCGCGTCTTTCTCAAGCCGAACTTCAACAGCGCCGACCCCTTCCCTGGCTCCACCCACAACGACACGCTCGTTGCCCTGATCCGCGAGCTCCAGGCCCGGGACGCGGGCGCTATCATCGTGGGCGACCGGAGCGGAATGGGGCACACGCGGCGGGTCATGGAGCAGAAGGGCATCTTCACCCTGTCCAAGGAGTTGGGCGTCCGTACCCTCGTCTTCGACGACCTCGACGCCGACGAATGGGAGATAATCAATCTCCCCGGCAGCCACTGGAAGCGCGGGTTCGCCGTACCTCGCCCCGTCCTGGACGCGGACGTCGTCATCCAGACCTGCTGCCTCAAGACCCACCGCTTTGGCGGACACTTCACCCTCTCCCTGAAGAATACCATCGGACTCGTGGCGGAGCGCGTGCCCGGTCAGCGGCACAACTACATGCGCGAACTCCACGGCTCCCCGCACCAGCGCCTGATGATCGCCGAGGCGAACGCTCCCTACCAACCGGACCTGGTCGTTATGGACGGCTTGTCGGCCTTCACCGAGGGCGGGCCGGCTCGGGGGAAGCGAGTGGAGCCGGGCGTAGTCCTGGCCGGGACCGACCGGGTGGCCATCGACGCCGTCGGCGTGGCCATCCTCCGCCACTACGGCACCACCCCGGCCGTCAGCCGCGGCCCGATCTTCGAGCAGGAGCAGCTCGCCCGGGCCATCGAGCTCGAACTGGGCGTCGACGATCCCGAGGAGATCGAGCTCGTGACGCCCGACGCCACCAGCCAGGCCTTTGCTGCCGAGATCACGGACATCTTGACACGTCGTTGAAGAGACGGCGAAAGAAAGGGAGTGGAAAGGAGAGAAGCTCTGTCATGGAAGCCACCCTGAGAAGACGCTTCGCGAATCGCTGGCGCCAGTACTTCCCCGGTGCCGAGTTACCGATTACCTTCTATTACACCGAGGACCCCGACCGGGTCGATGCAACTCTCCCGAAGGAGGCCGCTCGCTGCATCATTTGCGACCTAGCCCCTGTGCGAGCGGGGGCATCCCGGTGCTTCGACGTTGATACGGTCCGCTGCGGTGGCGGCCGGCGGAGTCTGGGGTTCGAGCAAGAAATGCGGCCCAACTTCCCCTACTTCCTCTCCTCCGGCATCCCCGGCGAGATGGAGGGGGAGCGGTACAAGCAGTCCCCGGAGTTGGTCGAGGCGTATCTGGAGAGCCAGCCCGCTTTCGAGGCCCCCGGCCAGTTCCTGATCTTCAAGCGCTGGGACCACCTCGACGAGGAGGACGACCCGGCGGTGGTTATCTTCTTCGCCCAGCCCGACGTCCTATCCGGCCTCTTCACCCTGGTCAACTTCGACGAGATCGACCCGCAGGGCGTGATCGCACCCTTCGGCTCTGGCTGCTCCTCTATCGTCTACCATCCCTACCATCAGCTCGACGCCGACCGGCCCCGTGCGGTACTGGGGATGTTCGACGTTTCCGCCCGCCCATGCGTGCCCGCCGATACTCTCACCCTCGCCGTCCCCTGGCCCAAATTCGCCCGTATGGTCGACTACATGGACGACAGCTTCCTCATCGCCAGGGACTGGCAGAAAGTGCGCGCTCGAATCGCCTAAGACCGAGGGCCAGGCTCGCCGACCAGCACGACTCACCGGAGACGCTCGTCTCGGGTCCACGACAGGAGCTCTACCAGTGGGATAATCGTGGTTCGATGTCCGATCCCAGTGATGGATATGGGGAAACCTTCTCCATCCTATCTTTGTTGCCGTCCTCTCCCTTTATGCTATACTGAACCACACTGAATCGGCGTAACTCACGCACGTGGGAAGGAAACCCGGCAGTGGATCAGACACGGGAAACCACGACACCCTTGCGTCAGGCGGAACCACTCCTGACGAGCAAGCTGTACGCCCCGCGCCCGCGCCCGGATCGGATCCCACGCTTGCGTCTCCTCCAGCGGCTCGACGAGGGGGTGCGCCAGGGAGGCGACGGCTTTGCCCGCAAGCTGACCCTCATCTCCGCCCCGGCCGGCTACGGAAAGACCACTCTCGTCGCCGATTGGATCGCCCGGATGGAGAAACCCGTCGCCTGGCTCTCCCTCGACGAGGGCGACGATGACCCCGTTCGCTTCCTCGCCTACCTCACCGCGGCGCTGAGATCCCTGCCCCAGTTCCCGTCTGCGCTGGAGGTCCCGGACGTGAGAGGGACCGGGCAGACCATTCTAACCCTCCTCCTTAACCAGATTGCCGAGCTGCAAAGACCCATGATCCTGGTGCTCGACGACGCCCACCGGGTTGGGGCGCCCGCGGTCCAAGACCTTCTCACCTTTCTCGTGGACAACCTGCCGCCCACCGTCCACCTCGTCATCGCCACCCGGGCCGATCCGCCGCTGCCCATCGCCCGCCTGCGGGCCCGGGGGCAACTGACGGAGATCCGCCAGGCGGAGCTTCGTTTCACCGACGCGGAAGCGATCGCCTTCCTCCGCAAAGCCATGGACCTTGATCTGACCCCCGAGGACGCGGCCGTTCTCACCGAGCGTACCGAGGGGTGGATCGCTGGCCTCCAGATGGCCGCGGTCTCTATGCGCCAGCGGGATGACCTCGGCCACTTCGTCCGTGCCTTCGCCGGCAGCCACCGCTATGTGATGGACTATCTCTTGGAGGAAGTGCTCCAGCGCCAATCGGCCGAGGTACAGACGTTCCTGCTGCAGACCTCGATCCTGGACCGGCTGAGCGGGCCGCTGTGCGACGCCGTCTCCGCCCCCCACCCCCGAGACGGCTCCCAGGCCGTCCTGGAGCACCTGGATCAGACGAATCTCTTCGTCACCCCGCTGGACGACCGGCGCGCCTGGTACCGCTACCACCGCCTCTTTGCCGACCTGTTGCAGCGCCAACTCTTGCAGCGCTACCCGGAGCAGGTCACCAACCTCCATCGGCGGGCCAGCGCCTGGTACGAAGAGGAGGACCTGCTGTCCGAGAGCATCGAGCACGCCCTGGTCGCCACAGACTTCGAGCGCGCCGCGACGCTCATCGAGCGGGTCGCTGAGCGCCTGATGATGCGCTCCGAGGTGGCGACGCTCCGAAAGTGGCTGGATGCGCTGCCCGGATCTGTGCTCGAGCAGCGGCCAGGCCTCTCGGCGTATCAGGCCTGGCTGCTCCTGTTGGGCGGCGAGCCCCTCCGCGATGTCGAATCGCGAATCGAGGCCTGTAGAGCCGCTGCCGACCGGGAAGCGGGCGAGATCCAGGCCGCTCGGGCCCTCATCGCCCTCTTCGGCGGCCAGATTTATCGTGTTGTCCCGCTGACCGAGGCCGCACTGGAGACGCTGACGGATGACGGGGGCTTCTGGTATGCCGTCGCCAGCTGGCTCCACAGCCTCTTCCAGATTCCCGAGGCCGCCCTCCGGGGCGAGGATGCGACACCCCTCAAGCAGCTCATCCACTCGCCGCTGGGGGCTCAGAACGTCTTTTTGGGCGTGATGGGCCTGTGCAACCTGGGGGAGCTGCGGCTCAAGCAGGGGCGCCTCCGCGAGGCAGAAGCCTCGTTCAAGGAGGCCCTGGGCCGGGCGACCGACCGTGAGGGACAGCGAGTGCCCATCGCCGGCGTGCCGTTGACGTGGCTGGGGGAGCTGGCGCGGGAGCGGAACGAGCTGTCTACTGCTGAGCGACAGCTAACCGAAGGGATCGAGCGTGTCGCTGAGTGGGGTCCCATCGCGGCGATCGACGGCTACCTGGCCTTGGCCCGCTTGCGGCAGGCGCAGGGAGACGGCCCCGGCGCCGTCGCGGCCCTCGAGGAGGCGGAGCGATTGGCGGTGATGTTCGACGCCACCGACATGGACGATCACATGGTGGCCATGTCCCGGGCGCGGATCGACGCGCTCCAGGGCGACTTCGAGGCTGTGGCGCGCTGGGCCGGGTCGCGAGGGCTGCTGGGCCTCGATCCGGCCTACCTGCAGCTCGACGCTGCGACTGAGCTCCACCTGCGCAAGTACGAGCTGGCCGTGCTGGGCTTGGCTTGCGTTCTGGAAGGGCGACCGCGCGAAGCGCTCTCCTTCCTCGAGCCCCTCCTCGATCACGTCGCCGCCAAGGGGCGGTGGGGACTGGGCATCGAGGCCCTAGCCCTCCAGGCGGCCGCGCACCACCTCCTCGGCGAGACGGGGCCCGCGTTGACGCGGCTCGAACGGGCGTTCGCCCGCGCCAAGCCCGAAGGGTACGTGCAGCTCTTCGTCGAGATGGGAGAGCCGATGGCCCAGTTGCTCTACCAGGCGGCGGAAGGGGACATCTTCCCCGAGTACGCGGGACGGTTGTTGGCCGCCTTCCCCGAGCTCACCCCGTCTCCGGTAGCACAGCAACAGTCCCAGCGCCTCATCGAGCCCCTCAGCGAGCGGGAGCTGGAGGTTCTGGCCGCCGTCGCCGAAGGGCTGTCGAATCATGAGACAGCGGAGCGGCTCTACATCTCCGAACGGACCGTGAAGTGGCACGCCAGCAACATCTACGGCAAGCTGCAGGTGAGCAACCGGACCGAGGCAGTCGCCAAAGCCCGCTCACTGGGCATCCTCCCCAAGTAGACGCCATCACGCGTGTGGCAAGCTCCAGAATCGCTCCCATAGGTCATCGGACCCGACTGGCAAATCTCCGCTCTCGAAATCGCCCTTAGGGGATCACCAGATTCCCGCTCCTGCCCGAGCCGAAATCCGCCCAATCCGCGCAATCTGTCAAGCGCCTGAAGCGCCAATCTGCGGATTTCCTCACCGACCTGTACCTCGACCATACTTTCGTCCGGTCACAGCCGTCCTGTTCTGTGATACAATCAGCGCAACAACAGGTGACATACTGAACAGGACAGTGACACGATGGACTACGAGATCAGAGTGCGGGGCGAGCTGGACGGAGAATGGGCAAGCACCTTCGAAGGGATGACCCTCACCGTCGAGGGACGGGAGACAGACCACCTGATCACGACGCTCGCCGGGCCGGTGGCGGACCAGTCGGCTCTGCGCGGCATACTGAACAGACTGTGGGACCTGAACCTGACAGTGATTTCCGTCCGCCGCTTTTCCGGTGACAGAGGAGGACTGTAATGAACAGCTCCACGACCTACGCGTTGCCGCTGGCCGCGACTGACGCCGTTCATGAGACCGTCGGCGGCAAGGGGGCCGCCCTGGCGGAGATGATCCGCGCGGGCATACCCGTGCCCGACGGGTTCCACGTCACCACCGCCGCCTACGACGCCTTCGTAGCCCACAACCAACTCCAGCCCGCCATCCTGGCCGCCATCGAGGCGGCCGATCCAGAGAAGCTGGCCTCCCTGGAGACCGCCTCGCGGACCATCGCGGAGCTCTTCCTCCAGGGCCAGATCCCACCGAAGCTCGCTGGGGCCATCGCCAACGCCTACGCCAGCCTCCCCCGCACCGAGCCCGTCGTCGCCGTCCGCTCCTCCGCCACCGCCGAGGACCTCGCCGAGGCGTCCTTCGCCGGCCAGCATGAGACCTATCTCAACATCGAAGGCGCTGCCGCCGTCCTCGACGCGGTGAAACGCTGTTGGGCCTCCCTGTGGACCGCCCACGCCATCGGCTACCGGGCGCGACGGGACGTTAACATCGAGGGCTTAAGCCTGGCCGTCGTCGTCCAGCGCCTCGTCCCCGCCGAGGCCGCCGGCATCCTCTTCACTGCCAACCCCGTCAACGGGCGGCGGGATGAGGCCGTGATCAACGCCGCCTGGGGCCTCGGCGAGGCCGTGGTTGGCGGCGAGGTCACCCCCGACACCTACACCGTCGACAAGGAGAGCGGCGAGGTGATCCATCGGGTGACCGGGGCGAAAGACATCATGACGGTGCGCGTCGACGGTGGGACCGAGACCGAGCCCGTCCCCGAGGATCTCCGCCGCGCGCCGGTCCTCAGCGACGACCAGGCTGCCGACCTCGTGCAGCTCGGCGTCCAGATCGAGGGTCTCTACGGCGAGCCCCGCGACATCGAGTGGGCCCTGGCCGACGGTGCCTTTGCTATCCTGCAGGCCCGCCCCATCACCGCCCTCCCCCAGCCCCCCCGGCGCGGGCTCATCGAGTGGGAGGTGCCCAACCCGCGGGCCCGATACCTGCGGAACAACATCGTCGAGCTGATGGCCGACCCGCTCACGCCACTCTTCGCCACCTTGGGCCGCCGGGTCATCAACCGGACCATGCACCGCAATGTGACGGAGTTCCTGGGTTCGCCAGACATCCTGTCGGAGGAAACCATCGTCACCATCCACGGCTACGCCTACTACAAGGGCGAGTTCACGGCCGGGCAGATCCTGCAGCTGCTCGGCGGAAGCGTCGGGATCATGAGGCGCATGTTCACCGGCATGGAGGAACGGTGGCGGGAGGCCCGCGAGCGCTACGACGAGACGGTCCATGCGTGGCGCGCCGGGGACTGGGCAGCGCTCTCGATCGAGGAGCTGCTTTCCACCGTCTCCGCCGTGTTCGCCGTAGCCATCGATTACTACATGGCCCTCGTCTCTGGGGTGATCCCCGCTGCGTGGATGACCGAGGGCCTCTTCAGGGCCGTCTACGAACGCTTGATACGGCGCCGGGACGATCCACCGTCTGAAACGTATCTTCTCGGCTTTGACAGCAAACCAATCCAGGCCGAGAAAGACCTATACGACCTGGCCCGCTGGGCTGAGAATGATCCAGACCTGTCGGCCCACCTCTTGCAGAAGCCCGCCCGCGAGTTCGCCGTTCCTACCGCATTCCCGCCGTCGACGGTGGATGAGGCGGTGTGTCGCGAATGGGAGCAGCGTTTCCAACGTTATATTGACCGGTACGCCCGCACCATCTACGACCTCGACTTCGCCAACCCCACACCCGCCGAGGATCCCACGCCGATCGTGCAGACGTTCAAGCTCTTCTTGAGCGGAGGAGGGACCGACCCCCACGCCCGTCAGCAAGCTCTGGAGCAGCGCCGGGAGCAAGCAACACAGGCTATGCTGAATCGCTTGCAGGGACTCCGTGGCCGCCTCTTCCGCGCCACCCTGGAGCGGGCCCAGAGATACGCACCGCTCCGCGAGGATGGCCTGGCCGATATCGGCCTCGGCTATCCGCTGCTGCGCCGCATGCTATTGGAGGTGGGCCGACACCTGGTGGAAGCGGGCGCAATCAAAGACAGGGATGACGTGTTCTGGTTGGTCGAGGAGGAGATCACGCGCACGTCAGAGGCCATCGACCAGAAACAGCCGATCGACCCTATGGACGACCGCGTGCAGGAGCGGAAGGCCCTCTGGCGCACCCGAAAGCGGGTGACGCCGCCGGTGTCCCTCCCCCTGCCCCCCAGATGGCTGCAGAAGCTACTTCCGGGCCAGTTCCAGGCCAGTGCGGATCAGGCCAAACGGGGCCTGTCAGATGTCATCACTGGGGTCCCGTGCAGCGCCGGCCGAGTGACGGCTCCGGCCCGGGTCCTTCGTGGCCCCGAGGATTTCGGAGGAATGGTACCGGGGGATGTGCTCGTGGCCTCCATCACCACGCCGGCCTGGACCCCCCTCTTCGCTCTGGCGTCCGCCATCGTCACCGACGTGGGCGGGCCGTTGAGCCACGGGTCCATCGTCGCCCGCGAGTACGGCATCCCCGCGGTGCTCGGGACCGGGGTCGCCACTGTGCGCATCCAGAGCGGTCAGCGGGTCACCGTCGATGGGTCGACGGGAACCGTATCCTTTGAGGAGCGGTAGGCGAGCAAACTTGTAGATTGCGGACTAATCCGTGTGTACCCGATTGAATGGAGGAACAAGATGAAGGAGCGCTACACATTACGTTTGGACGATGAGCGGGCCACTCTGGAGCGAGTGGGAGGGAAAGGCGCCGCACTGACCGATATGGTTCGGGCCGGGGTACCGGTGCCTGACGGGTTCCACGTCACCACTGCCGCCTACGATGCCTTCGTCGCCCACAACAAGCTCCAGCCCGCCATCCTCACCGCCCTGGAGGCCGCTGATCCTGAGAAGCCGGCCTCCCTAGAGACCGCCTCGCGAACCATCGCGGAGCTCTTCTTGCGCGGCCAGATCCCGCCGGAGATCGCCGGGGCCATCGCCAACGCCTACGCCAGTCTCCCCGGCACCGCGCCCGTCGTCGCCGTCCGCTCCTCCGCCACCGCCGAGGACCTCCCCGAGGCCTCCTTCGCCGGTCAGCAGGAGACCTACCTCAACATCGAGGGCCCCGACGCCATCCTCGACGCCGTGAAACGCTGCTGGGCCTCCCTGTGGACCGCCCGCGCCATCGGTTACCGGGCGCGGCGGGACGTCGGCGTTGAGGGCCTCAGCCTGGCCGTCGTCGTCCAGCGCCTCGTCTCCGCCGAGGTC